>OGMD01000332.1_pt1 | contig 22598 bp, 11 predicted proteins | sample 1573041 | NCBI WGS metagenome assembly OGMD01 (sample SAMEA2582007, study PRJEB24529) | metagenome | biome: Human gut stool | place: China | collected 2011 | reverse complement strand
GAAGCCCCGTAAATAGACTCTGAATTGGCTTTCATCCAATCACCGATAAAATTCATAATCTCAACACTCGGCTGGGGAACCGTTCCATCTTCTTTTGATCCGATATTAACCATATAGTTCACTCCCCGGCTTGCACATTCTATCAATGAACAGAGAATATCTTTCGGACGTTTCCAGTCATTATCATTTTTCTTGTAACCCCAAGTATGATTCATGGTAGCCACCATCTCCAAATCCATATTCACACGTGCACTGGGCATTTCATTATCTCCCAATGGCCCGTAATCTCCCAAATTGTAACCAACACGCCCGTTAATGATACATTCTGGCTGCAATTCCCTCACCACATCGACGAACGTCTGACTTTGCTCTTTTGTCAAATCAAACGGAGTATCATACCACAACAAATCAACCTTTCCGTAGCGCGTGAGTAGTTCTTTGATCTGTGGCAAAGCTTTTTCCTTCATATAGCGGTCCAGGTTCGGTTTTACCTCCGATTTTGGTTTGCCGTAGTGACCATCATATTCATTCTGCATGACGGCTGCGTCTTCTTCCCTCCAATCCTGACGGTGAGAATAATAAAATCCCACTTTAAGCCCGTGTTTACGACAAACATCTACCAGTTCCTTCAAAGGATCTTTTTGATAAGGAGTACGTTCAATATCAAAATCAGACACTGCGCTTGGATAAAGGCAGAAACCTTCATGATGTTTGGTTGTAAATACGATGTAACGCGCCCCGGCCTGTTTGGCTAACTTCACCCATGTTTCCGGTTCATACTTGGACAAGGTGAATCTTTCGGCCAGTTTCTCATATTCACTATTAGGAACCTTCGCAAAATTCTGTATCCACTCGCCAATTCCGTCAACAGGTTTTCCATTCCACTCTCCGGCGGCTACCGAATAAAGCCCCCAATGAATAAACATTCCGAAACGGGCTTCACGCCACCAATCCATATCCACAGGATCTTTAGCCTGTCCACACACAAATGTCCAACTTAACAATAATACGCTTAACAGCTTCTTTAAATTCATAGTTTTATCTGCTATTTTATTGATTTACCAATGATACATACACTGGACTACCTTCAGAAAGAACTGTTCTCAAAACAGTATTGCCACGGCTATTTTTCTCCAATGAAATTTGTTGATCCTGGCTTCCAGCTTTCATAGCCCAGTTTCCTTTCAATTCTACCACAGCCTGTGTAGGGGTAGGTCTCCAGTTGTTCTTGCCAATCGTTTCAGGACGAAGATTAGGATTACACAGAGCCAGATTGAGATTTTTTCCTGTTTTGTCAAGACGCTCCATCAGTAACAATTCTGTCTCCGAGGCACACACCACCCCGCAAGATAAATTAGTTGCCGGAGCAAACAACGCATAAGCAGTAGAAGCCGAAGGAATATGTTTTACCACATGTATGGAATCTTGCGCAACAAGCACTTTGAACAGTTCTCCTTTCTCCTGCTTCTTTGCAAGTTCTTCCATTTTCTCAGGTGACGTAGCCGGAACAACCATAAATTGGTAGTCTTTCTTTTCAGGCTTCACGCCATGATAAAGATATGCCTTTGCAGCCACTTCCTTACCGAATTCGGCATCCATACCCGCTGACGAAGGAGTATTCTGCTCCTCATATTTAATGACTAGTTTGTCATGACCTTTGGGTATAAAATATCCAGTAGTGGCAGGAGTTACCAGCCAAGTTGGTTTTTGTGTATCTATGATTATTTCCTGCCCCATCTTCATCTCTTTACCGTTTACCACCAGACTTTTATTATCTTTGGATATAATAGACTGGAAAAGATTGGTAGCCGTAAACCATTCATCCGGATAAGAGCCTTTCGCTGAAATGCCTGTTCCTATATCGAACAACATACCATCAATAGCAAACACAGACTTGCAAAAAGTAAGATTAGTCGGCTCAAAACGGCGGCTTCCCCAGCGGTCATCCTGATCAAAAGCTGCCGCAAAAAGACCACAATCTTTCCATGCCAATGCTCCGGCAAAGTTTGTCGTAGACGACTTCTGATCGAAACGGTCTGCATCATTCTTATTAGGCATCATTTCTTTCCAATCGGTATAATGCACGGTGGTACTTCCCGGCATCATATTCCAATCCCATCCGGCACCCTTCTTCTCTTTATTCTCCGGATAACCACACTTCGCCAGTCCTCCTTCGTAAAGAATCTCAAGTGTGCCATGACTCTGATACCTGCCGAAACGATTGGTTTTGCTATACAACTCCCCTCCCCAGAAATTAGTGGTCGGACAACGCATCACAGCTATCCAGTCTCCATGTCTGTACACTCCGGCAGGACTATAATTAAACTGATAGAATCCGTCTGCGTCCAATTCCGGAGCATCCGCATACTGCCGGGTTTTATAGAAATAGTTGTAATAGGAGGCCAACTCCTTATCGTAGGGTACGCCAAGTACATCGCCTCCAACCTCAATCAAGGTTTTAAATAACTCCTTTGAGAAATTCACATCCAAGCCGGTGAAAGGGTGTCTGCCTGCCATACTATTAGCAAAATAACGTTGTTTGTCCGATTCGGAACGCACTGCCATCAGGTAGACACTGATCACTGCTTTTTTCATCCGTTCATACGCATCTTTCTCTATGCGGAAAGAAGTTCCTTTCAAACGCCCCATATATTCCACCCACGTTTTGTAGGAATACATATAACCATTATAATGAGTGTTATGATGAAATCCCGTTCCATCCGGTTTCAACACATCATATCCGCTGGGGCTGTATTGAGTGCATGCCGATAAGAAATGAGAGAATGCAGACAAGTCTTTGACTGCCTGTTCCTCATCCGGATTGTGCACAGCACAAATGAATAAATGCGGAGTGACATTATAAATATAGTCCGAATTAACCCGTTGCCGAATCTCTTCTGCACCAAGATATAGCTGGTCGGCCTCCAGCAGATTCTTTACTGCCATTATCAGCCTGCCTTTCCTCAAATCATCACATACAGACAACGCACTCAAGAAATCCGCCGGTACTTTACGTACATCATTATAATTGCTATATTTATATTTAGGGATACTTTCTATTATATTCTCCGAGAATAAATAGTCTAAAAATAGATACAGGCTCTTTTTCGCCTCACCGCCATCTCTTAACGCGGCAAAAGCCAAAGCACGTACAGTTTTAGCAAGATCCCTTCCTTGCTGAAGAGTTATTTTATCTTTCTTTAAAAAGGAAGTTCCTGTGACTGTCGTTGCATTCACTCGTTCCAACTGATAGATTTGTATCTGCATCAAAGCCGCTTCTATCTCATTAGGATTAGCTTTGGGGGCGGTAAGCTTATACTTCTTCCGGAATTCATTCAGTTCTTTCTTTTTTATAGAGATATCAGAGCCTGACATTTCTGTTTGAACCAAAGAAGGCATACCAACACCAGCAGCACAGTGAAAAGGTACTCCTACTCCACCGCATAACAAAAATAAAGGAATCAAGTTTCTTAACTTCATAACCAGTAACTATTATAATGATTTCAATTTGTTCTATTTCAATGCTTTCAGCCAATCAGGAACAAAGCCCAAACGTCTCTCCAACTGTGCTTCATAAAGGGATTGAGGTTCTACCGGAGTGCCGTGACTTTCATCCAGCTTCACTTGTTCCTGCACGAAGTTCAACGGATCACCATGAAAGCCGACAATCACCGGTGGAAGAAACTTCCAACCTTTAAAGCCGATTCGCCACCAGTCGAACACACCGGCAGGAGCCGAATTTCCACCTGCTGTATGCGATCTTTCCGAATACATGTTCCAAATGGTAAGATCATCCAGATGATTGGGAAGCTGATTATAATCGCCGCCTTGACGGAACTGCATGAATCCGCCTTGACAAGCATCTATCAATGTAGCACGCGGTTGTGTGGCATGTGACTCAAAGCAGGCATCTTTTCCCCAATGTACACGCCAAATGACAGCACCCATGCTTGGCTTGGATACACCACATGCGTGATATTGTCCGGCGCCTTCCTCACGGATATTCCTGTCATCAATCAACAGCCCATTGGTGCGATCAGTCACTTTGCCAATAAACACACGTGAAGAACCCGCAGAACGGATAGCAGAGTGTCCACGATTCCCATCTATAGTAATGCTATAAGCCGATACATTGGCACTATTCGTGATAGAGCTGGCTTCACTGACACTCGTAAATGTGACACGACGCATCCAGGAGTTCGTCAGGCGAGCCATATTCACCGGCTTATATGCACCATCATCTTCCCAAGTTCTGTGGTGTTTAAAATCATCTACCGCCTGTCCGACAAAAGCAAGGTCTTCTACCCCTACTTCCTCATAATGCGAATATTGGTGAATTTCCCACCCCCAACGAGCTTCGACTTTGTGCATAATAGGTTCTTTGAAAGTGATACGGTTACCACTTTTAGCTACGATTTGGTGAAAGTCTTGCACCTGCACACCTTCTTCTATTATATTAGTCATAGTCGCTTCCACTGTATAAGGAGACAATTCCTGTTTGACCAGTTCCGCACTATTATTCTTGAGATACAGACATACCCAGTCGCCTTTGTTCAATCCGGTGGCATTGTCTACCTCTATCGAATGACTACCTTTATCCGCGTCAGATGTCACAGCACACAATCTCTTTAACCCGGAGTTATGTTTAATATCCAGCAAACATGGAGAAGAATACATCACCTCCGTACTTCCCGGCAGATTAGGCGTTGCCATAATCAACTTCGTTTTATCCGGTCCGTCTCCTTTAATTACGAAATATCCCCCGGTAATAGGAATACTGTAACTTGTGTTATTTCCCTTACTGTCTGTCGCAAATGTTTTTCCGGATTCCGGTTCTCTTATGCCATTGTCATCTTCATTATGCAGAACATATTCTCCCTTGGGGAAGTAAATGACAATACGGGCATTCGGATTATTTCCGTTCTTTCCATCTTTACGGGTCATATTCTTCTCCTGCAAAATATCAATCAATGCCTCTCTCGCTGTCAGCTTTTTCGCTTCCATACGCTCTTTCACATTCATCACCTCATAGCCCAATGAAAAGCCGTCCGGAGGAGCCACTTCGCCATGTTTATATCCGGCATAAGAAAAATCGAGCAATACGTTCTCCGAAGAACCCGACAAGAATTTATTCCACGCATCCGTAGTACCTTTTCCCAATACAACAGAAGTGATGGTCATCTCACCACAGCGTAAAAACAGAGAGATGGTTTTTGCTTTTTCGTCAGCCGTAAAACTGCTGAAAGGAGAATAGGCTGCCTGAGCAGCCGATTCTATTTTTCCCGCAGGCTGATCGCCCAATTGTTTCCATTGAGTTCCGTTGAATGAGACCTCCCAGTATTTCTTTCCATTCAGTCGTAATCTCGGTGTAAAGACACCTTTCCCTGTCTTACTAAGCGCAGCAACGGGATTACCGTCTGTTCCGGTCAGTATTTCCACAGCACCATAAAACTCATAAACCCAATATCCATCCTCATTGATGCCCAAGATAGGAATGGTCTTTTTCTTAGCTTCTTCTACACCGGAATAAACCTTGAGAATATGGCTATTTTCAAGTTCCATTACACAACTGCCATCCGCTTCCAGGAAATAAGTAAGTACTCTTTGTTGCCCGTCTGCCAGCAGTCGCAAGTCGGAGATGTCCTGATTCATCTGTGTGATATAGGCGTCCATTCCAGTCTCCGGAACTTCTTCTTCCGTATATTCTTTTGAATCTTCCTCTTTACATCCGACAAATAGTGTCTGTGACACCATGATAAGCATCACCGGCACTATTTGCAGAATCTTCTTTATACGATCATTCATATTCTCTTATTTCAAAGCGTTCAACCAAGCAGGAATAGCTCCCAAACGTTTTTCCAGTTGTGCCTCATACAGTGATTCAGGCGTTACTATTACTCCTGTGCTTTCTTCATAAGTAAGCTGTCCTTCCGTTTGTGAGAACGTCACTGACTTTCCATGAGTACCGACTACAATAGGCGGATAAATCTTCCACCATAGATCGCTGCTTCCCCACCATGTAAAGTCATTGGCATAATCCTGTTTCTTTTCATCGGTTGTTCCGGTTACATTCAGGTTCCAAAGTGTCAAATCACTCAAATGATTCGGCGCTTCATCAGACGCCCCTCCTGCATGATAACGAATCAGACCGCCACTACATTTGTCGAATAGTGTAGCACGAGGCTGTGTTGCGTGCGATTCAAAACAAGCGTTATTTCCCCAATTCGAATTCCAAATAACATTACCAATACTCGGCTTAGAGACACCGCATCCATGCCATTGACCTTCACCCACAACTCCATATCTATTGGGTTCTCCATCACGGCTATTATCACGTATCTTTCCGATAAATATACGGGTGGAACCGGCTGCACGCACTGCTGCGTGACCACGATATCCTCTGATCTCAATGTTATAAGCGGAACAGTTGGCCGATTCACCAAACGTTATAGCTTCACTTACATTTTCAAAATCAACATTGCGCACCCATGAATTAACCATACGTGCCATATTCAACGGTCTGTATTCCTGGTCGTATCTCCATGCTTCTATATTGCCCGGAGCTCCCTCACCATGATGATAATAAGGGGTTACGGCTTGGCCGACGAAGGTCAAATCTTCTACACCGACATTCTCATAATATCTATAATCACGAATTTCCCATCCTAAACAGTCATCATACTTAATTTCAATATCATGCATTATGGGTTCATAGAAAATCACACGATTTCCACCTACTGATTTTATCTGGTGAAATTCTGTAATCTTGATACCATAACTATCATCGCTACTCTCTGTTGATATAGGGATTGGAAGCTGATTGATAGACCATGAGGCAGCAGGAATAATCGGGCCAAGCTCTTTAGCTAACAACTCTTTGTCGCCACTACGTAAACGCAATTGCACCCATTTGCCGGGTGTCAAATCGGAGGTGGAAGATACAACCAAACTAGAAGTACCTTTCTTTGCATTTTCAGTTACAGTAGCAAGTAATACAGCGTTCTTTCCACTATTGGGACTATTAGTATGCTTGATGGTCAACATCGGAGCATTCGTTTTTTCTGTATCACCATTGGGGGTCTGCATCACCAAACGAGTACGTTGCGGACCATCGCCTTTGATAACAAAGTTTCCTCCTAAAATGTCATAAGGGAAGTTCTTTCCAGCTCCGTCATGCAGGATATATTCACCTTCCGGGAAATAAATCACAATCTTCGCATTTGCATTAGTTGCATTCGCTGTTGTTTTCCGGATTAGCTTGTTTTCATCTAATATACGAGTGAAGGCTTCAAGGGCTGTAATATTCTCCCGTTCCATTCGTTCTTTCACATTGCAGACTTTATATCCCCAGGCAAATCCATCATTCGGAGCTGTCTCACCATGGTTGTATCCGGCGTAAGAATAATCCAGCAATACGTTATCATCACTATTCATCAGGAATTTCTTCCATGCTTGTGCCGTACCGTTATTGCGTGTGTTCAGTTTGAGAAGACCTTCACCTGTACGAGGTTCCAAGGTTATTGTATTTGTCTCTTCGTCCAGAATCGTGGAGTGGTAAAGTGAGAAATTAACAGCAGTCTTTCCTGTCAGCGACGGGGCCGGCTGATTACCGATACGTTTCCATTGATATCCGTTGTAAGAAACTTGCCAGTAACCATCTTCGCCCAAAGCTATTTTAGGCGTTAGAATACCTTTTCCTGTTTTAGTCATGGCAGGAGCCGGATTACCTTGCAAGTCTGTCAGAATATGGATGGTACCTTCCAACTGATAGTTCCAGTATCCTTCTTTATCAATGCCGAGAAGAGGGATATCTTTATCATCAGACGTTTGGGCATAAATATCTGCTATCAGTTGATTACTCAATTGCAGCTTGTAGTTACCGTCTCCATCTGAAGTATAATCTATTATTTCAGCTTTTTCATCCATCATAGCTTGATAAGCCGAAATATTGGTATTGTATTGTGCAGTGAGCTCTGCCAATTGTTCCGGTTGTTCGGGGATGGGCGGATTGGTTACTGTTTCATCATCCGAACAGGATGTGAAAGCTAAAGCTGCAACTATTAATGTAGTAGCAATATTATGTAAATGTGATTTCATGTTTCTCATATTTTAAAGTCAAAATGTTATAAAGGCGAAGAATCTGTTGGCGATAGGCGCTAACAGACTTTTCGCCTCTTTAATTACTTTATTACAATTACTCAATGATTGCACCTATACCTTGATATTCCGGCTTCAGTGTATATTTACCTTCAATATCGACAAATGTACCATCATCTACAAATGGACTTATGGTTTCAACCGTTATGGTATTGCCAGTAAAACCTGTAGGAACAGTCCTAAACAACGCCCAAGTCACTTGAGTTTGCTCTACAGCTGTAAAGACTTTGTTATTAGCTATATTAGAAACCTCCAGAGACTCTCCTCCTGACAATTCGGATAAGATAGTAGCTTGAGCTTTTTGAACTGCGGTACCACTTGATGCCAAACAATCCGTATCATACCAAACCAAATTATTTTTCACCGTCCAGCCGTTCTTATAAGGAGTTTTAAAAAGACCTGAACTTGTACCATGATTGAACAGAAGATTAATGAATGTATTATTTTCAATATGAATATTGTTACCCTCCATAAATGTGCCATTGTTACCCTTTGTATAAGGAAGAAGTAATACTGACTTATCTGCGGTGTTACAATAAAATACATTATTCTGAATTGTCACGTCTCCATATTGGCCATTATTACAATTCATAAAATTGATGACCTTACCATTAGTTGGCGGAGCTGGTACCGAAATATAGCAGGATGTAATTAACACGTTAGTAATCCCGGAAGCAGCCGTGCTAAAATACGAGAACATCTTATCTGCCATCAGTTCTATTTTACAACGCTCAAAATAAAGTCGTTTTATTATATTACTTGATAAATTAAACCAGTAGGCACCAGAAATTGCCTCCGGAGATATAGATATTCCCATACACAAGAAGCCTACCCCATCTGCTGTATTTCCCAAAGGAATATTATTTGTAGTAAGCACTCTTGAAGAAAAATTATTTCCCTTCTTTTCTGCTATTAAGACGAGATCGGATATTCCACCACTTCTTCTAACAGTAGCACCATCAGCAATAAAATAAACACCTGTTGCGGGAACTGTGGCATTATCAGCCAGCAGTTGCGCATTTGGATAGTCATATTTATTAATTACGACATCACCAATCTTAATATCAAAGCCAGCCTGATATTCTGCCCAGTAGCTATCGGAAGTAGTCTTTGCTTTTATTTGGTCGGTAGCTGTATTCACTCCGTGAGTCACCTCTACCACAATAATACATTCACTCGGAATTGTAGGAGGCGTTACAGTCACAGTAACTTCCGTCGTGCCAGTCGTATATGACGATAATTTTGCTTTCCACTCGCCAGGAGCATTTACTCTCACCAGATCACCTTCAGCCAAATTCACTTTTACAGTAAAAGAGGATTCTCCGCCACCTGCTAGCATCCAAATTCCATCCGTTACACTTTCCGGAACATTAATAATACATTCCAATCCTTTCACTATAGGAATAAGATATTTTTGACCTCCGAAAGTGATTTCAAAGTTATCTCCATTCACAGTTACCCCACTTATAGGATTTGAATTAGAATTTGTACCTTCAGCTAAACCGTTTTCTAATACTGTCCAACTAGCTCCGTTATCGTAACTGACATACCAGTATTTCTTTCCTCCATCTGCCGCATTAGCTTCAATCTTAAATTGTGGAGTAATTGTAGCGTCCTCACCATCTTCTGCTTCCGCACGCCAACCTGTATCTACTCCGCCAATCACCCAGTTGCCATTATCGCCAATTTCGATAGAGGGATAGTTACCTCCGGTTTCTCCGGGAGTCAAAGTCAAAGTCTCACCATTGCTCAAAGTCAATGTATAAGTATCACCATTGATGGAATAATCGGTTATAGTCTTGTTACCATCGAGCAGCACACGAATCATATTCATTTCATCGTTCAACCGCTGCACCTGCGCCTCAACATTTGTCACACGATCCTTTAAAGCATCGATGTCCCTTTCCAAGTCGTCCGTATTACATGATATAAACGTCCATGCAAACAAACTGAATAATATGAATGATTTATAGTATTTCATAATAATTTCTTCGCTTATTTATTAGTTCAACTCATTACTGAACAGTCACCTTTAATGCTTTAACCAGTCGATATCCTGCTTCAGAGAATATTTGGAAATAAACAGTATATTCTCCTGAATCTACTCCCTTAGCTCCAATAGTCAGATTATTATCTGCGGCATCGGTCAAGGAAACCTGTAGAGGCGTAGGATCAATTATAACCTTTTCTACAGCAATCGGGGTAGCTGTTAGTGTAAACGTTCCCTTTTTTGCTACAGTTACATTCGCAGTAGAGAATGTCATGTCCAAGCCACCTAACAATGGAATATCCACCTGACTCGAACCTTCTTCTCCGAACGTAAAGGATAGCTTATTTCCTTCTACCGTTACATTAGCGAATATGCTTCCCGGAATTTGGGTAATATTGGCAATATTATAACGTCCTTCTATACGTTGTGTATTCCCACCTTCAATAGTATAACACCAGTAGCCGTCAGCATCAATCGAGATTGTCGGCGTCTTACCATCTTTTCCATCTTCAGGAACAGCCGGACAAGGATTTCCTTCCTCATCTTTCAGTTCTTTTGTTATACCATCAAGAGTGTATGTCCAGTTTCCCGCTTCATTAATGCCAAACGTAGGAATATCCCCCGCTGGTTGTCCACTATAAACAACAAGGTTTGTCCCATCACTCAATGAAAGTGTATAGTTACCTTTCTCATCCATTGAATATCCAGTAATAAGAACAAGTCCTTTCATAGCGTCCTGGAAAGACTGGATGCTTGTATTCAAGTCCTCAAGATCGTCCGTCAAAGCATCCAGACGAGCATTCAGATCATCGATGTCTTTACGTATATCATCCTTATCATCACATGCTGTAAAGGTGATGGCAGGCAATAAGCAAATTAATAGTATCAATATCTTTTTCATAATTCTTAGTTTTAACGTTGTGCACCGTATTGAGAGTAACCAGCCTTAGGAATAAATGTACCTGTAGACTTGTTGAAGGTAGTCTGATCAGATGTATCAAAAACTGTTTCTAATATTAATTCATCCACAGTGTCCGGACGTGTTTTAGAGTAACACATTTGAAATTTCATATCAGTATTACCTGTATATCCATAGTTATTACTACCAGTAGCATCAGTCATAGCATCAGTAGTTCTAAATATAACTGTAGTTGTGGATTCGCTATTATTACCACTACTATTAATAAAGTTAGTGGCAGGATTTGTCAACCAATAAATATTATTCTTTACCGTCACTTTATTAATAGATTTACAGTAAACTAGACCTGTAACTCCACTCCCACCAGAAGTTTCAACATCTACGAAAGTATTCGAGTTTAAAATTAGTTCATTTTTGATAGTTCGAGTATTTCCAGTAATCAGCTTAAAATTAACAAGATGCTGTCCGGTGCTGCCTGTTACAGTGTGAGCAGCATACACTATATTATTCTCAAAAATCAACTGTGAGCAATCCATATTATTAATTATGGCTACACCTGCATTTTTTATCACTTCTGCTTCCGTCTCTTCAATTCTAATATCAGAATTTACTATCGCACAATAATTCAAATAATGTGTATTAGCTGTATTAGGTACCATTAAAGCTTTGGTATTCTTCAGACCAGTTATGTTACATCTATCAAATACGACATTCACATTAGCTTCGTTCAAACGTAAGACATTGTTATTAAGAGTAGTAGTAAAGTTCACATTTTGACAAACAAACGTTCCTGTAATATAAACCTGTGTAGAAACAGACAAGTTTATTGTAGTAATGTCTTCATTTGTTGGTATAATAATTAAATTATTCACTCCTGCACTTCCCAAATCATAAGTCAATGTTACATTATTCGTAGAAACGAAATAAACGCCACCTTGTGTTATAGATTGGTCTGCCGTAATTTCTGTCGCTGTTCCATAGTCTTCTTGTTTAATATCGAAGCCACCCACAGTTACAGCCATGCCATCCTCATATTTATTGAGATTATTACTATAATCCCTCGGATTTTTCACCTTAATCTTATCAACAGCCCAAAACGCGCCTTTTTGTACTTGAACAGTTACATCTGCCGTATTATCAGCAGCAACCCTGGTTAGAGCTTTGGTATCTGCAGAAGGAGCAAAAATAAATAGTTGATAATTATTACCTTTTTCATCGGCAACATCCAATTTGTTCAAAGTCGCTCTCCAACCTTCCGGATAAGTAACTTGCATCTTTTCACCCTCTATCTTGACAGGAATCACAGTTCTTTCTCCTTTATTTATAACCAGGAAATCCTCATCATCAAATGTAAGTCCTGTTCTATCAATCATACAAACCAATGTTGATACGATAGGAAGCGTATGCACAGTGCCGTCCTTTAAAGTAACGACAAAGTTATTACCATCCACTTTGGCTGATTCAAAAATCTGATCGCCTAAAGAACTGCCACCGGCAATGCCTTCGCCACCCGGAACATTCGCCCAAGCCCCATCGCCGAAACGTACTTGCCAGTTACCATCCTGTACGCGGAATTCCGGATAACCTTCACCGTTTTTACCATTTTCTCCGACAGCAGTTACCCCTGTGGAAGTGCCATTGATATACCATTTCCCATCTTCTCCTATCGTTATTTCCGGTTCATTCACAGTTCCCTCTTTACCGATAGTCAATGTTAATTGGTCACCATTGCTAAGCGTTATCACATATTGTTGGTTTTCTCCCTGCCCCTCTTTCTTCACATTACTAATCGTCTTATTTTGAGGATCAAGAATATAACTAATCACAGCCAAATTATCATTCAACAGTTTCACCTGCTGCTCGATAAGCGTCACCCTGTCTTTCAGGTCATTTACATCGTCTTTCAGGTCGTCCATTGTACACCCGGTAACGGCCAAGCCCATCAAGACGAAAAGTATATACGATTTTATGTACTTCATAATCTATTAGTATTTAAAGTTATTCTGTTACATTGATTATCAGCTCACAAGTCTTGGATGTCGCATGCGCATAATTAGCATTGTTCATCAAGAATGTAGCGGTATAAGTTCCCACTTGATTATAAGTATAACTGTAAGAATCCAGTTGCAGAGTGACATCTTTCACTTTTACACCCGAATCCGGTTCCGGACATTCCGTCAGATTCAGATAATCGGAAACAAGCCAGTTATATTTCCACCGATTATTGGCAGCTGTACCATTAATGGTAAATCCGCCACTGCCTATACTACTCAAGTTCCACATCCCTGTAACACCTGCTGAAACAGAACCATATTCAAGATCTTTTGGCATATTGCCCTGATCCTGTTCCGCATACACTGTCTTATTCTTCATATTCAGTGGAGTAAATCCAAAAGAACTTGCATAAGAGGTAGTAACACGTCCGTTTTTCCATTGAGTTTCAACACACATATTCTGAACATAGAATGTAGACTGCACAATGGTAGCTTTCGGGTCGTCCGGATTATTCGCACTGATAGCTTCCTTCTTATCTCTATTAAGCACGAAAGCCAAAGTCAACTTCTTACCGATGTATTCTTTTACCGGCTTCTTATAACTTAAAGCTAAAGAAGCATTAGCCACCGGAGCTTGCGGCAAATCAGCCCGCTTAACGAGTTCTTTCCAAGGAGTGTTCTGCTCAACCAAAACGGAATCTGCTTCAAAGTTATTCTTACTCATCCCCGGGAAAAAGATAGTGCTGCCCGGATTAGCCGGGTCCTCTTCTTCCGCTAAGTATAAAACATCGAATTGGTCTTTACAAGAATTGGCAACACCATATTGAGCCCAGATCGAAAATTTCAAATCACATGATACAATATCATCTACTGAAATCTCTTTCCGGTCGTGATAAATATATTGATGCCCGATTTCACCACTAAAGAAAGAAACATAATCCGGATCACCGTGAAGAAGAAACTCGATAGGAGTTCCCTTTCTTACGGTCAGAATATTACCTTCATATCTCACTTGATCGTTGGTAGCGACGGTGACGCTGACATCAGTCAGATCCTGGTCCAGTTCTTTTTCACACGAAGCGAACAATAGGGCTCCCAAACTTAGCATTAACAATTTATATGTTTTCATCGTTATATTCTCTTCTAAAAAATGATTAATAAGGTTTACTGATTACCATCCCGGATTGTTACCCGTAATCAGTTTGTTTACCGACTTCTCTGCATCCGGAATCGGGAAATACTGATAAGTGGAAGTCACGTTAAAGAACGGAGCAACCTGCGCTCCCTGATTCCAGTTGTTACCACTTTGAGCCTGAACAGCCTGTTCGTTCATCTTCTCTACAAATTCTCCCCAACGAATCAGGTCGAAACGCCGGGTGTATTCGAAGCAAAGTTCCATTGCACGCTCATCTTTTATAACTTTGAGGAACTCATCACCGGAAGTTATCTTACCCGTTACATCTTCAATCCCGGCACGGTCACGTACCTCCTTTAGACATTCTTCAGCCAAAGGTGTAGGAGCGCCGTAGTATTCGTTTTCTGCTTCGGCAATCATCAACAACACATCAGAATAACGCAATATAGGGAAATTGATAGAAGTATTGTTCTTATTCTTTTTAGCAGTAGGCTCATATTCACGGCGGAATTTAGCGCAACACAAGTCTTTTCTTTCACGACCGGCAGCCACCGCTTTTTTATAAACATCTCCTATCTGCTCCACTTTGCTATCATATTCTTGACCTTCATTGGCTCCATCATAATTATATGATTTGGGTCCATACCAGTCTGCACTTTTCACCAGGTCATACAGTTCTTTATTTTCAAACGTTCTTCCTACAATACCTAAACTATTTTTAGCCGTAATTCTACGATACGTAAAAGGTGCAATACTCCAGGTAAAACGTTTCTTATCTCCGTTATTCACATACAAATCATATAGTTTCGGAGTAGCCCAGATAAACCCGTAAGAATATCCCGGATCGGCTTTTCCTACCACGTTAGACAAAGAAGAGAAGTCCGAACATTGAAGTCCGATCGTATTTCCGATACGACCTTCAGAGCGTACATCGCCCGTTCCGTCTCCGGCAAATTCTGCTTCCCAGATACTTTCATTCGCGGTAGTGTTGTACTTGTCGGAACACATATCAATAAACGGATCCCAATAATTTTCGGCAAGTGCATGTCCTTGTGTTCTCACTTTTTGTCCAAAGAAGCTGGCACGTTCGAAATAAGACTTAGCTTCTGCAGGAGCCTGTTTGCCGTCCCGATTGTGTTCACCTGCCCAAAACAGATAGATACGCGCCAAGATTCCCCATGCAGCCGATTTGGAGACACGCCCCGGTTTATAACCTAACTCCTGTGCAGAAAGCAAACCTCCTGTTTCATCATCAGCAGCTTCCTCCATCTCTTTTACGATAAATTTATAGATTTCGTTTTTATCTGTACGGGCTATATCTTTATTAGTCACAGTTCCGGACGAATACGTCGATTCTGTCTTAAATGGAACATCTCCCCAACACTGCACTAAATTAAAATAATAAAATGCACGTAAGAAACGAGCTTCCGATTTGTATTGCAAACGATTCTTGTCACTTATCCCGGGCACATTGTCTATCTGTTCCAACAGGATGTTGGCACGTTCAATCCCATTGTACAAGTTGAACCAGAAATTAGTAACTGCCGCATCACTGGTGGTAGTGTTATTACAGATCAATCCGGTATCTGAAATACGTCCGGTAGACCCTCCATAAAATTCAAGGTCATCTCCGCCTACGAGCACCAGATAACTATTTCCGTAGAATGTTGATTGTCCCAGGTTTGCATAGGTCCCCGTCAGGAAAGCCTGCACTTCCGATTCGTTCGTGAAATAATTTTCCGGAACGATTTTATATGGTTCCTTTTCTAAAAAGTCACACGACGCCATCGTACATGCAGCTAACAAAGAAAGGAATGCTATTTTTATCTTTTTCATATTGTCTCTATTTATATGATTTCAACACTAATACTAGAATCCTAAATTAACTCCGAAATTGATTGCATAAGCTCTCGGATAAGCAGAGTAGTCAAGTCCCGGTGTCAAAGCACTGTTACGGATAGACACTTCAGGATCATAACCGGAATAACCGGAGATTGTCCAAAGATTCTGTCCGGCTACATAAACACGGGCAGTGGAAATTCCCCATTTCTTGATTACATTCTTCGGTAAGGTATAACCTAATGACAATGTTTTCAACCGCAAGAAAGAACCGTCCTCGATGACACGTGAAGATACCACCTTGTTGGAACTGGAGTTCTTTGCAACAGGAATATCACTAGTCGGATTATCCGGCGTCCAACGATTAGCATAACTTGCATACTGGTTCAGGTTACGTGAATTGTTGACGTTTTCGAAGAACAAACGGTTGGCATTCAACACATCGTTTCCATAAGACCATTGGAAGAAGATACTCAAATCGAATCCTTTATACTCGAAATCATTGGTAAATCCACCTGTATGGATAGGCAAGCCACGTCCGATCATCGTACGATCGTTTGTATCAATAACGCCATCGCCATTCATATCCTTATATTTAGGCATACCCGGCTGGGTGTTGTTCTCACTGGAGAAGTAAGGAACTCCCGGACGCAATACATAAGTATCACCCGATTTATAGAAATCTTCATATTTGTAGGTTCCTTCATATTGATAGCCATACATCATACCCATCGAATAGCCTTTCTTGGCGATATAAGTAGGTTGTGAATTGTATGTCTGGTCAAAGTAGGCAGCAGTCAACAATGCGGTCTGGTTTTCGGCCAGCTCCAATACCTTATTTTTATTGAAGGCGATATTGAAGTTTGTTCTCCACTTAAAGCCATTCTTATTGAAGTTCAACGTATTCAAAGTAAATTCGATACCGGAGTTACGCACCTTGCCGACATTTTTCATTGCGCTGTAATATCCTGTAGATCGGGGTAATTCGGCATCAAGAAGCAAATCACTGGTAGTCTTCTGATACCAGTCGACAGTAATGCCGATGCGTTCGTCAAAGAAACCTAAGTCCAGACCGACATTCCATTGTCCGGTCGTCTCCCATTTCAAATCCTTATTCGCCAGTGAGATAGGTACCATACCTATACTATTCATATTGTTTTCGAACGGATAAACTCCCGAAGGTATATTATTCGAAGTCGCTTTCAACATTTTCAGCAGAGCATACGCTTCATATTCACCCACACGGTTGTTACCTGTCAATCCCCAGCTGGCACGCAACTTACCACTGGAAAGAATGGATCTATATTCCTTCATAAAATCTTCCTCACTGAAGCTCCATGCCAATGAACCTGAAGGGAAGAAACCATAACGGTTCTGTTTAGCAAACTTGGAAGAACCATCGACACGGAAAGATGCCGTCGCATAGTATTTCGACATATAATTATAGTTCACACGTCCCAAATATGACATCATAGACCATGATGACTTTTCGGAACTTGTAGTACTTGGAATACCTTCACTAATTCCGGCCATACCCAAAGATTCATTCGGGATATTGGTGGTCTTGAAAGAATAGTATTCATAGTCAGAGTTCTGCATCGTCATACCGATCAATGAATTAAAGAAGTGTTTCTTCTTTATATTAACCTGATAAGTCAGGACGTTCTCATTCAACCAAGTCAGACGTTGCTGACGAACCACTTGCCCGTTGACTTTATCTGTAGAGATCGGACTACCATAACGAGTCTTTGAATTATTAAACGTATCATTGTTGCGGGCATCGTAAGTGTAACCTCCGGATACTTTTAATTTCAGACCTTTAATAAATTCATATTCAACAAATCCGTTCAACTGGAGATTATTGGTATAGTTCTTACGATACTCATTTTTCAATGACATAATCGGATTGAAACGATAGTCATTGGTTGGTTCCACGGATGAATCCAGCGCATTATCCATCAATGTGTTCAACGGAACATCCGGTTCGGTAACAGGACGATATCCCCATACACTATAAAACAGGTTGTTCATACCACTGGATGAATATAAAGAGGTAGAGCTACCAGTCTGAATGGCGCGTGAATAATTGGCTGTGATACTCATATTCAGTTTTCCGCGACGAACTACCGTATTCATACGTGTCTGGAAACGTTTGTAGTTTGAACTTAGAACAATACCGTCCTGATCAAAATAAGAAGCAGAAGCATTATAACGGACACCTTCCGTTCCACCCATCAGACTGATGTTGTGGCTCTGCTGCCAAGCAGTGCGGAAAATTTCATCTTGCCAATCATATTGCGGAACACCGCGATAGTCTTCCAACGTCCATTGTTTACCTTCATGTTCAATCAGATAATTCTTTTTAGTATCTGCCGGGAACAGTTCGTTCTGCAGTTTCACAAACTCATACGCGTCCAGCATCGGAATCGTATTGGTAACGTGTTGAACACCAAAACTTCCTTCATACTTAAGCTGTGGTTTTCCAACCTTACCTTTCTTCGTCGTTATAATCACAACACCATTCGCACCACGCGCACCATAAATGGCCGTAGCTGAAGCATCTTTCAATACTTCAACCGATTCTGCGTCGGACGTGCTGATAGTGGCGGCAATAGCAGGGTCTTCCACCGGAAAACCATCAATAACATATAAAGGAGAGTTATCCTGCGTCAAGGAGTTATTACCACGGATGACGATGTTCATCGTTCCGCCCGGCATACCTTCACCCGAACTAACATTTACTCCGGCAATACGTCCACCCAAAGTTTGGTCGAATGAAGAAGTAGGCGTTTTAAGCAAATCTTCCATGTTCACTTTTGCCACGGAACCAGTCAGGTCTTTCTTCTTCACTTCCTGGTATCCTACAATCACCACCTCGTCCAATGTCTTTGTATCTTCTTTCAGGGCAATAGACATCGGTTTAGATGGATCGACTTGCATTTCTTGAGTTACGTAACCTATAAAAGAGACTACAAGAATAGATTTCTTGTTAGGAGCATTTAATGAGAACTTGCCATCAAGGTCAGTAATCGTGCCTTGAGTACCTCCCTTAATCTGGATACTCGCACCAGGGACCGACTCCCCAGTTTGATCAACGACTGTACCCCGCACAAGCACCTGGGCCACTGCCACAGAAAAAGAAAATAAGGTTAACAGCAACATACTGAGACCTCTCTTCCACGAAAAATTGATTCGGAATTCGGTTTGCATACTATTCGTTTTACATTTAAAATTAGATTTATCAATGCGCAAATTTAAAGATACCATCCCTATTTTACCGACCAAAATGATTCAATTATAATACAAAAACATACAAATACAGAACATAAAAGGATATTCGGTGTATCTTTGCACAAAAACAACGTAATGCAAGTTCTACCTATTCACTTTGCCCCATTACAAGGTTACACGGAAGTGTTTTACCGTAATGCACATGCCGCCTGCTTCGGTGGTGTAGATACTTATTATACTCCATTCGTCCGATTGGAAAAAGGAGATTTCCGTCGCAGGGATGTCCGGGGAATCGAACCGGAAAACAATCAGGTATCACATTTAATTCCTCAATTGATAGCTCCGTCTTTCGAAAAGGCTGAAATGATTCTAAACCTTTTTATTGAGAAAGGATATGGAGAAGTGGATATAAATCTGGGGTGCCCTTTCCCGCTTTTAGCTAAGCGGCACAATGGGTCGGGCATTCTTCCTTATCCGGAAGAAGTGAAGGAATTGCTCAATCTTGTTTTGAAGTATCCGGAAATCAGCTTTTCAATAAAGATGAGATTAGGATGGGAAAATCCGGATGAATGCCTTCACTTGGCACCTATCATCAACGACTTACCTTTGCGGCAAGTAACCATGCATCCCCGATTAGGGAAACAACAATATAAAGGGGAAGTAAACCTGGAGGGATTCTCCGCTTTCCAGGAGGTATGTAAACATCCGCTTATCTATAACGGAGACATTCATTCTTTGGAGGATATCCAACGTATCCAGGAACAATTTCCGGCATTGGCAGGGATGATGATTGGGCGGGGGCTGCTTGACAATCCGGCTCTGGCTTTGGAATATAAAGAGAATCGCATCTTAACCGCCGATGAAATGAGGAAAAAGCTTCATTCGATGCACACATCTGTATATACGCAATATGCATCACAGTTGGAAGGAGGAGACGAACAGCTTCTAAACAAGATGAAAACTTTCTGGGAATATCTGACGCCGCAAGCAGACAGAAAATTACTGAAAGCAATTCATAAAAGCGGAAGTCTCAATAAATATAATCAGGCGATTCTTGCCTTTTTTAATCAACGGTGAACTGATAACCAGTAATTTTACGTAATTTTGCGCCTGTTTATAAACAAGCACATTATGAAAAAATACATTCTATTATTCTTTTGTCTGATAACTGTATCAGGCAGTTTCGCACAAATGAAGGATTTCAAGTTCAAATTCTACGGACAGATTCGTACTGATTTCTATTATAATAGTCGTGCCAATGAAGAGACCGTAGACGGATTGTTCTATATGTACCCGAAAGATAAGGTACGTGATCCGGACGGGAATGATTTGAACTCAACGCCCAACAGTAACTTCTATACTCTCTATTCACGCCTTGGAGTAGACGTTGCCGGTCCGAAGCTGGGAACAGCCAAGACTTCTGCCAAAGTAGAAATTGACTTCCGTGGCACCGGTACTTCTTATTCGGTAGTCCGCCTCCGTCATGCTTACCTGAATTTGGATTGGGGGAAATCGGCATTATTGCTTGGGCAAGCCTGGCATCCACTGTTCGGCGATGTGTCTCCGCAGATTCTTAATCTTTCTGTAGGAGCACCTTTCCAACCATTCAGTCGTGCACCGCAGATTCGCTACCGTTATACGGATAAGAACTTCGTCCTTACCGGAGCTGCTGTATGGCAATCTCAATATTTGTCTCAAGGACCTGCCGGAAAGAGTCAGGAATATCTGAAGAAGAGTTGCGTTCCCGAAATCTATATCGGAGCCGATTATAAGAATGGCGGTTTGCTGGCTGGTGTAGGCATTGAATTATTGTCGCTGAAACCACGTACAGAGTCTGTTGTGGAAGAATATGGAAATGTAAACGGAAAGAATCAGGTGGTAGCTAGTCATAAATATAAGGTAGACGAACGTATTACCACCCTTTCTTACGAAGCCCATGTAAAATATACCAATAAAGACTGGTTCATCGGTGCAAAAAGTGTATTAGGTTCCAATCTTACGCAGGCTTCCGGATTAGGTGGATTTGGTATCAAGTCTGTCAACGAACGTACAGGAGAACAGGAATACACTCCGATTCGTTTCTCCAGTTCTTGGCTGAACGTTGTTTATGGACAAAAGTGGAAACCGGGGATTTTTGTTGGTTATGCCAAAAACCTGGGTACAAGCGATGCTCTAGCACCAGGCTATACTAAACTCTATGGAACAGGAACGGATCTCAACCAATTAGTTACGGCAGGCGCTGAACTAACTTATAATGTACCTCATTGGAAATTTGGTTTGGAATATACTCTGACTTCTGCATGGTATGGTTCTCTCAATTCATCAAACGGGAAAATAATAGATACCCACGCTGTATGCAACAATCGTATCGTGGCAGTTGCCATGTTTATGTTCTAATCTCCTTCTACACAATTATTTTGATTACATATCTATCATCTGTCACCGATTGCTGCCTAACGATTTGATTATAAACAATCAACATCGTGACAGCAACAGGTGACAGCATTGTGATGATAATATTGCTGTCACCAGAAATAGACACCCTACATTTCATAAACCAGAGGCATTCATTCCAAGAGCCCAAACAGTCATATTTATTTCATTAAGAAACAACTTTTGTTTCACACGTTGAAACTTTTGGTTTCATTACTTGAAACTTTAGTTTCATACGCTTGAAACCAAAGTTTCCCCTGGTAGAAACTAAAGTTTCTGCAGCTGGAAACTACAGTTTCAAAGCGTTGAAAACACATTTTCTACAAAGGGAAACAAAACATCTCCTGATTGTCTTACTTCTTATCTTTTTAGCTCCACTTCAACGCTAGCGCCATCTTTGCAACTGAATCGTAAGATTGTTTGCTTTTCATTGGAAGAGATTACTTTACAATATGGAGTTTCTTCCACATTCCATTGGCCTTTTATGGTCACAGTCACTGGTATTTCACCGCTTTCATTATTAATCCATGGACGAGAGTAGATACTACGTTCAATCCGCTTTCCATCTTTGTCAAACACTTCGTCACTTGGACCACGATACAATGCCAAATCAGGTTGTGCCACCGTCAACTTAATCTTATCAGCAGATTCTTTATGAGTCATAACCAGACAGGAAGTATCCACACGCTGCAAAAGGCCACCCGGCAACGTTATTTCAGGAGTTTCAAATAATACATAAGAAACAATCTGCTCGGAAGCGGACTCTACAATATGTGCGTTCCGGTCTTGCTGCAATACTTTATAAGTTGGCTTTTTCGCAAACTTCTTCATCGCGGTTTCATTCATTTGAGGCAAAACAGCGTATTCATACCTTCCGTTTTTCGGTGCCTTTCCATGATC
>OGMD01000315.1_pt1 | contig 23191 bp, 15 predicted proteins | sample 1573041 | NCBI WGS metagenome assembly OGMD01 (sample SAMEA2582007, study PRJEB24529) | metagenome | biome: Human gut stool | place: China | collected 2011 | reverse complement strand
TTCAGATACAGCTTTAATCCGTTTGCCGCCAGTTCAAACAGCACCCCGGAAATCGCCGGAACAACAATCAGCAGTACCAGCAGCAGAAAGAACTGGTATTCGACATAGATGACATTCAGCCAGAATACCCCCAGCAGACAGACGATATACAAAAGTCTTCTTTTTCTCATTTAAACGACCCTTTTCACATCCAGTTTCGGCACGGAAACGGTTTCAAGCACATTTTTTAATGCCGTTTCTGCCGTCACATTTCCATTTCTCAATCCGTTATCCACAATAATACGGTGTGCCGCAGCATCCATTAATACATACTGGATATCCGACGGCAGCACATAAGTATGTCCGCGTAAGAACGCTTCCGCCTTGGCAATCGCAAGCACTGCGATACTTCCTCTCGGACTAATGCCCTGTAAAATCTCCGGGCTGTTTCTCGTTGCCTTTGCAATCCGCGCCACATAATCATAAACCCTGTCATCGACATAGATTTGTTCCACATAAGCCTGCATTGCCATTAATTCTTCTGCTGTCAGCACCTTTTCCGAAATAATTTTCGGACTGCCGTTTGTCTTATTTTTTAAAATGGCAATTTCATCTTCCACGGTCGGATATCCCAGTGATATCTGAATCATAAAACGGTCAAGCTGGGATTCCGGAAGTTTCTGTGTTCCGATTGAACCAAATGGATTCTGTGTTGCCATGACCATAAACGGCTTTGGCAGCTCAATGCTCTGGCTGTCCACCGTCACCCTGCGCTCCTCCATCACCTCTAACAGCGCAGACTGGGTCTTTGGCGAGGTTCTGTTAATTTCATCTGCCAGTAAAATATTGCACAGCACAGCTCCCGGCTTGTACTCAAACTGCCCTGTCTGACGGTTGTATAAGTTAAATCCCGTCAGATCCGACGGCATAATATCCGGTGTAAACTGCAGCCGGTTACATTCCAATCCCAGTGCCTTTGAAAATGCCAGCGCCATCGTTGTCTTTCCGACCCCCGGAATATCTTCAATCAGAATATGTCCCTTTGCTAAGATTGCCATCAGCAGTTTGCAGATAGCCTCGTCTTTGCCGACAACTGTCTTTTTGACTTCATATACAACCTGTTTTGCCTTTTTTAAATAAAATTCTAATTCTTCCATCTCGTTTGGCATACTCTCCTCACATTCTGCCGTATCTTCCTGTATTCATTCTGCCTGTGGATTTTTAGCCTTTCTTTAATCCGGAAAGCGTGTCATAAGCCACGACATTTGTTTTGCATGAAACATTGTGATACCGCAGCTTTCCTGCGTTATTCTCATAATCGTTTTCACAGCCGTTGATACACAGTGCCAGTCCGTCCTGCGATAAATACCATGCATCCGTATCTGCAATCGTCTGTAATTCCTGTTCTGTCTGTCCGATACCGCTCCATTCTTTTTCCAGCCCTGACAAGTCATTTTCTTCAAAAAGTTCATTTAAAGAGAGCTTCTTTCCTGTCTTTGCATTAAAATTCCCACCATAAACAGCATTGGTCATTACCGTAACATACGCCCCTTCTTTATCGTATGCTGTATAACTCTCCGAATAATTTTCATAAATTGACACCAGATTATTTTCCGGTGCGGTCACATCGTTTAATGCCGAACAATGATATGAAATCTTTACCGGAATATCCAAATCCTTTACAAAGGCAACATTCTTAAACTGTGTCTGCGCCTGTGTCTTTAACTGTTCGATTCTGTCCTCGTAATAGCGCGTAACAGACTCCACCTCTGTTCCCTGATAATAAATTTTCGGATACGTATAACTAAACTGTATCTGTCTGTCTGATACGCTGTCTGATCCGGATGCTTTTAACGGCAGATAAGAACAGTCTGTACAAATCTGAACCGTAATATCGTCGCTTAGCTGTGTTTTTGATACTGATCTTATTGTATCATCCGTCAGCACATTTGTCATCGGTTCGACCCTGGAATTTGTCTGCTGCGGTATCAGTCCTGCCGCAGTGACAACAAGAAACATTACCGCCGCGGCTGCCAGGGGAAATAAAATCGCCGTCTTTACCGCCGGACGTTTCTTCACCTGCACACACTCTGTATAACCCTGACTTTTTTCGTCATCTTCAAACATGCCGGACTCATCCAAAATCACCTGAATCTGGCGCTTCATTTCCTGTTCACCCGGATATTTAATCCTACTCATAATCACTCAGCTCCTTTCTCATCTTTCTCACCATGGAGTAATAGCGGTTTTTTACAGCAGTTTTTGTTACCCCCGTAATCGTACTGACTTCTTCAAATGTGTAACCCTGCTGTGCTTTCAGGTTAAATATCTTCTGGTTTTGTACTTCCTCTTTTTCAAGTAATTGCTCTACCCGCTGTGTTGCCATGCGGTTTGTCACACGTTCCTCAAGATTGTGCGCATCTTCTTTATCATAATCGTCCAAAATTTCAGTCATAAGCATTTCATGGTGCTGGCGGCTTCTCATGTAATCAATCACTTTATTGCAGGCAATTCTTGTAATCCACGTCTTAAAGGACGCCTTTTTACTGTCAAACTGATATAGATTTTTTAATATCTGTATAAATGCTTCCTGCGTAAGGTCTTTTGCAAGCTCCTCATCTGAAGTTTTTAAGTAAATCTCTTTATATATTCTTTTATAATGCCGTTCAACCAGCAGTTCACCTGCCTCACGGTCTTTCCCCTGTAATATGCGCCTGATAAGCGTTTCATCTGTTTCAAACACTTCCTGCCACCTCCTCTTATTCTTTATACGAAACCGGACATGATATAGTTGCAAAAAAAATGCCGTATTTTCATATATTCTATGAAAAATACGGCATTTATGAAAGGAGAAACGTAAAATGGAAAATTTATTTTTCCGTTATAAACTTATTGATTAGAAATCTACTTCTGTGTCATAATAGCAACACTTCAGTAATTTCTCCATTTCTTCCTGATTTGGCTGACGAGGATTAGAACCTGTACAGGCATCAAGAATTGCGTTTGCTGCAATTTCAGGAAGCTTCTTTAAGAACTCATCTTCCGGTACAATACCTTCTTCTGCCGGAAGTCCGCCTTCACCATAATGCTTGATGCAGTGCGGGATATTGAGTTCATCATTCATCTTGCGGAGCAGTTCGATGAGTTTATCAATCTTTTCTTCTGTTGTATTACCGCCTAAGTGAATGAAATCTGCAATTTCTGCATATCTCTTGGCAGCTTCCTCATTCTTGGCATTGTATTTGATAACCTTTGGCAGATACATTGCATTGGCAGCACCGTGGATAATATGTCCGCCTTCAAATGCAGCACCGGTCTTATGTGCCATTGAATGAACGATACCGAGTAATGCGTTGGAGAATGCCATACCTGCAAGACACTGTGCGTTGTGCATAGAATCACGGGCTGCCATATCTCCGTTGTATGACTTAATCAGTGTTTCATGAATCATCTTAATTGCATGAAGTGCCAGTGGGTCTGTATAATCGCAGTTTGCGGTTGATACATACGCTTCAATGGCATGTGTCATTGCATCCATACCTGTATGGGCTACCAGCTTTACAGGCATTGTTTCAGCCAGTTCAGGGTCTACGATTGCAACATCCGGTGTGATTTCAAAATCAGCCAGCGGATACTTAATACCTTTTTCGTAATCTGTGATAACTGAGAATGCCGTAACTTCCGTTGCTGTACCGGATGTAGAAGATACTGCACAGAAATGTGCTTTTTTACGAAGCTTCGGCATACCGAATACCTTGCACATTTCTTCAAATGTAATGTCAGGATATTCATATTTTACCCACATTGCCTTTGCTGCATCAATCGGAGAACCGCCGCCAATCGCTACAATCCAGTCCGGTCCGTATTCTTCCATAACCTTAGCACCCTTCATGACAGTGTCTACTGACGGGTCGGATTCGATGCCCTCAAACAGTTTTACTTCCATTCCTGCTTCTTTTAAGTAGTCTTCTGCCTTCTGTAAGAAGCCGTTGCGCTTCATAGAACCGCCGCCTACACAGATAATGGCTTTCTTACCTTCCAGTGTCTTTAATGCCTCTAATGATCCTTTTCCGTGATATAAGTCTCTTGGTAATGTAAAACGTGTCATAACTCAAAATCCTCCATATACTATGTATTTTGTTGAATGTCCCCGCAGGACTTTGTTAATTTTTCAACAATCTTGAGTTTATTATAGTATTATCTGCTGTGAATTTCAAGTGTTTTTTTTGAATTTTTTGTATGTTTTACATAAATTTTTCAATACTTTTATAAAACAGATTTTACAGTCGCTACAACATTTTCTGTTGTAAATCCGAATTTTTCAAACAGTGATGCCGCAGGACCGGATGCACCAAAGCCTGTCATGGAAACTACTTTGCCGTCTAAGCCCACGTAACGGTACCAGCCGAAGTCTGAAAGCGCTTCGACCGCAACTCTCTTCCGGCATGCCTTCGGAAGAACGGATTCCTTGTATTCTGCTGTCTGTTCTTCAAATGCCTCCATACTCGGCATACTGACAACACGCACGTCCACGCCGTCTTTTGCAAGCTCTGCCTTTGCATTAACTGCCAGTTCTACTTCCGAACCACTGGCAATAATGATGGCATCCGGCACTTCCTTCTTAGAATCCTCTAAGATATAGCCGCCCTTTAACGCTTCCTTTGAAGAACCCTGCATCTGTGAAAGATTCTGTCTTGTCAGCACAAGTGCTGTCGGCTGGTCTTTTGAAGTAACTGCACGGTACCATGCCGCTGCGGTTTCTGTTCTGTCACACGGTCTGTATACACAGAAATTTGGCAGGGAGCGGAATGCCGCAAGCTGTTCAACCGGTTCGTGTGTCGGTCCGTCTTCTCCGACACCGATGCTATCATGTGTAAAGATAAATGTCAGCGGCAGATTCATTAATGCGGACAGTCTTGCCATTGGCTTTGTATAATCACTGAATACAAAGAATGTCGCTACAAATGCCTTTAATCCGCCATGCAGTGCAAGTCCGTTGCCGATTGCCGCCATCGCCTGTTCCCTGACGCCGAAATGCAGATTGGTGCCTGCATAATTGTCTTTTGAAAAATCACCGGCATCCTTCATGTTTGTCTTATTGGACGGTGCAAGGTCGGCTGAACCGCCAATCAGGTTTGGCATGAGCTGTTTAATTTCATTTAAAATGCTGCCGGATGTGCTTCTGGTCGCTTCCGGTTTTTCTGCTTTCTTCCAGTAATCTTCTGAATCAAACAGCTTTGATAAATCATATCCGTTGTAATAAGCATCCCATTTTTCTGCCATATCCGGATATTCTTTTCTGTACTTTTCAAATAATACATTCCATTCATCTTCAACTGCTGCTTTCTTCTTGGCAGCTTCGTTGAAATGATCATATACTTCCTGCGGAACAGTAAATGCTTCCTTGCAAGGCCACTCTAAATATTCCTTTAAAGCCGCAACATTTTCTTCACCGAGCGGTTCACCGTGTGCGCTTGCCTTACCCTGCTTTGCAGGACAGCCATAGCCGATCACCGTATTGACCTTAATCATTGTCGGACGGGTTGTATCTGCTTTTGCCGCTTCAATCGCTGCAGCAATTTCTGCAAGATTGTTGCCGTCTTTAACTTCAAGTGTCTGGAAGCCGAATGCTTCAAAACGCTTTGTTACGTCTTCCGTAAATGCAATATCGGTGCTTCCTTCAATAGAAATGTTGTTGGAATCATAAAATACAATCAGCTTATGCAGTCCTAATGTTCCTGCGAGTGAAAATGCTTCTGATGAAATACCTTCCATCATACAGCCGTCACCGCCAAGTACATAAGTATAGTGGTCTACAATATCGTAACCGTCTTTGTTAAATACAGCGGCAAGATGTGCTTCTGCCATTGCCATACCGACTGCCATTGCCATACCCTGTCCAAGTGGGCCTGTCGTTGCTTCAATACCAACGGTATGACCGTATTCCGGATGTCCCGGTGTCAATGAACCCAGCTGTCTGAAATTCTTTAAGTCTTCCATAGAAAGATTTCCGTAGCCAAACAAATGTAATAAAGAATATAACAGCATCGAGCCGTGTCCTCCTGAGAGTACAAAACGATCTCTGTTTGCCCATTCCGGGTCTGCCGGATTGTGGTTCATATGGTTTGTCCATAATTCATATGCCATCGGTGCTGCGCCAAGCGGCAGTCCCGGATGTCCTGATTTTGCTTTCTGAATCGCTTCTGCTGATAACACACGGATTGTATTTACTGACAGTTCCTCTATGTTCTTCATAATGATTCATTTCCTCCATTTCTTATTGTGCTGCCTGTACCGGCATTTTTATTTTTTTTATCAATCTTTAAAATCTGCTTCAACAAGGATGGTAACATCTCCGTTTTCGCCGCGTTTTCTCTTTAAACCGCCAAAGAATCTTTTTGAGCCGCGTTTTTCTGCTTTTACAATTGCGTGATTGATAATTTCCTTAATATCATCCATACGGATATTATCTACATTATTACGTAATTTATCAATCTTTAAATAAAGTTCCAGCAGCGCATCATCACTGACTTCATACTGGCGTTTTCTTGCAAATTTTCTTGCCATTTCAACCAGTTCATTGACCGTGTACTGTTTTAACACGATGCGATGATTAAACTTCTGTGTCATTTCCGGATTGAAATTGAGCAGTACATTCATTTCTGCATCCGAATCCTCCAGAATAACAATCATACGTTCCGTATCCTGTTCCAGACATTCCAGCATTTCACTCATACGCTTCGGCTGGATTGCCCCCGCACCTTCAACAATCAGTGCGGTGCCTTTTAACTTATTCATCGCCTTTGCCAGTCCACGGTTATTGATACTGTCACCGGTCGTCTTTGCAATCTTACGTGTGTGTTCCGGATACAGGTAATTCACCGCACGCACAATGGCTCTTGCAAGATCAGACTTATCTGAGCTTGAATTACCGGAAATGATAATATTGCCGACCTGCGACGTTGAAATCGCCATTTCCTGTTCAAGGCTTTCAAAATATGCTGCCAGCTGGCTTTCCAGTCCCGGCATTTCACGGTATTTTCTGAAAATCTTTGCAAGTTCTCCGCTTAACTTCTTTTCTTCATCAATTTCCGTGCCTTCGCCCATGCCGGTGTAAACTTTCTCCTGCTGTACAGCACTGGCAAGCTTTGCACTGCTGATTGCTTCCAGCGGATTCATATCGGAAAGATGGTCTTCCATCGGCGGAAGCTGCTGTGTATTTAATGAAACTTCCTCACTGACAGCCGCCCGCTGTCTTTGCGCCGCTTCCTGCTCTGCCGCACGCTGTGCCTGTTCTCTTTGTGCTGCTTCTTCCGCCAACCGCTGGGCTTCTGCCTGCTGCGCTGCTTCCTGTTCGGCTATACGCTGTGCTTCAGCTTTCTTTGCAGCTTCCCGCTTGGCTTCTTCAGCTGCACGCTGTGCTTCGGCTAACCGTCTGGCTTCTGCCTCGGCTCTTGCTTTCTGGGCTTCTTCCATGCGCCTCTGAATCTGTACTTCGGCCTCCGCTTTTCTTCTTGCTTCTTCCTCTGCCTGCTGACGACGGACATCCTGTGCTGCTGCTTCTTCTAAGTGTACGGTTGCTTTTCCGGTACGGATTGCAAGATCGGTCTTTGCTGCCTGTAACATCACCTGTGCGTGTGCATGGCGGCTTGCTTCTTTTTCATCAAAGGCTTTGCCTGCTGCCTGTGCCGCTGCTTTCTGCTCAACCATAATGCGCTCGTATGCCGCACTCTTTTCGTCCTTCTCATCTAACATCTTTTCCAGCTCTGTCTTTGAGAATTCCCTTGTATTCTGCTTTCCGTATTTTTCTTCACGGACCGCTTCTAACCAGTCTGCAAGGCTTAACTGACCTTCAATCTGTTCATCTTCCTGACTTTCACCGGCCGTTTCTTCCTGCTTCGCCGGCTGAGGACGCAATGCCTCTGCCTCTGCTTTTTCTTCCTCCATGAATTCACTTAAATTTTTAGCGAGTGCCGCCTGTAAATTTTGTGTATCATACGGATTGTTATATGCCGGAATGTCCACTTTAATCTCTACTTCATCTGCCGGTTCTTTGACCGTATTTACAGCCTTCTGCCGGAATGAATCCTCTTTACCTGATAAATCGCCGCAGCTGTCTTCCAGTTTCTTCTTTGCATCTTCTATCAGTTCACGTAAAGATGAGGATGCCTTGTCAATACTTTCAGACAAATCCACCGTTGTATCAGCTTCCTTTTTTTCTGCTTTTGGTGCGGTATCCGTCACTGTCTTTTCTTTTACAAATTCTTCCGCTGAAAATACCGGTTCTTCCGGTGCTTTTTCTGTATCCTGCGCACCGGTGTTCTCATATGTATCGGAATCATCGGATTCGTCATCATCTTCATAGCCTATTTCGCGCATATCTTCTTCTGACTGCGCCCGCGAATGAAATGCCTTCTTAAAGAAAGATTTAATGCCGCGGGTACTTTCATCGTCTTCCGGCAGAATAATATCATCGTCCGCATCACTTTCTGCTTCTTCCACCGCTTCTTCAATTTCATCGCTCTGGATTGCCGCAAGCTGCTTTTGTTCCTCAAACATGATTTCTCTGGTTGCTTCTATATCCTGCTTCTGATTCTTAATATCCTTTAAGATTTTTTTCTGTGTATTGGTCAGTTCAACGCCAAATTCCTGCTTTAACTGAATCGCCTTCTCCACATACTGTCCGTCCTGAAACCACAGTACAATATCATCACAGGTCTTGATACATTCTTCTTTTCTGCCTGTTTTGGCATATAACTTTGCCAGTTCAAACATATACTTTTCATCAATTTCATGCTCTTTGTAGTCCTCTAAGATTTCTACAAGTTCATTATCCGAGGCATTCTGTGCCTTTCTTAAATCAAAATACAAAAGAAAACGATTGACATCATGCGGTGACATCTTTTCATATTCTTCATAAAGTTCCTCTGCCGTTTCAAAATCTTCCAGCTTAATGAGCAGCTCCGCCAGCTTATAAACCAGCTTTCTGCCGCCTAAATTTCTGTTGTATGCAAGAATTGCCATATCTCTTGCTTCCAGATAATCCCCTGCCGCTTCCTGTACGTTAATAACAGTTGCCAGCGTGGACCAGTCCTTCACCTTCTGCCAGTTCATTTCCTTGGCAATCGCTGCCGCCTCCTGAAATGACTTCTTGGCAGCAAGCTTTTTAATTTGATCTACTTTTATATTAAATTCATACTTATCCAAAACAAACGCCACCTTTACTGTATATATCAAATAAATGATTTAAACATATTCTATTCAAGTTTATCACAGCGCAGTATTCTTGTAAACTCTTTTAAAAAGAAATGCCAACGTTGAGGCGTTTTTTGCCTATAGCGCCTATATAAAGTCGAATACTGCCTGCTCATAATCCATGCGCGTATATTCAAGTTCCTCATTTTTTGTACGACTGTAGTAATCGACAACAACCGTCTGCTGCCGGTTATGTACAAGCTTCTGTCCTAAAATGTAATTGACATCAAATCTTCCCGTAATCGCCGGGGTTGCACCTCGTGCCGGAACAATGAGCTGCACGTGGTTAGTCTTTAACAGCTTAAAAATCGGCTCCCAGATATAAATATCCTTTGCCGCACCGAACGGATTATCAATAAAAATGGTCTTGCCCAGTACACCCGCACTGTCTGCCGGCGCATTGATACTTGAAATATAATGAATTACCGCAATTAAAAACTGAATATAAATACCCTGTGACTGTCCGGTTGAACCCACTGCTTCTTCATACCGCAGATACCGGCTCTGGTCTTTCATGCGCTCTCTTTTATAAAGACTTACGCGGATGGCGTTCATATCGGTTACAATCACGGCAAAAAGGCGTTTCCAGCTTAACCGGTTGCGGATATATTTTAACCGCTCCTGTGTATTGTCAAAGCTTTCCGCCATCAGGACCGTTTCGTCAATGTATGCCGCCATTCTTTCCTTATAATCGGATTCCTTGGCATACGGTACGGACAGCCCGATAATGGAAATAACCTCATTATCCATCGTAATGCTTGAAAGCTTTGGCAGGCGGTCAAGTTCCGTCTTGATATTACAGCAAATCTGGACACACCGGTTTTCAAAGTTATCCTTGATACGCTCCATATCGGAAATCCCTTTGGATACGCGCTCTTTTTCCAGTGCAATCAGCGTATTGGTTTCGGAAAGTCTGGACTTTAACTGCTTCACGGCTTCAATGTCCTTTGGCACATGAACCGACATTTTAATCTCCAATGCCAGTTCTTTTGCATCACATGCCGTCAGTTCTTCCGTCAGCTTATCCTTTTTCTTTAAAAATTCTTCCAGCTTACGCACCTCAAGCGCACACAGCTTTTCAAATTCTTTCTGTACCGTTTCATAGCCCGAAAAATCTGCTACATTTATGTCTGTATCCTCCGGCTGTCCTGCCATGGTATCTGCATTTTCCGTTTCTGACGCTTCCGGCACTTCAATGCCCGCTTTGGCAACAATTCTTGACAAATCCTTTTCCATTACGAGGAAATCCTGCATTTTTTCTGTCTGGCGTTTCTGCTCTTTTTCCAGTTCTTTGATCTGTCCTGCAATGCTGTCCTTATAATTTTTATGCTGTACAATGAACTGCTCCGGGTTATCACAGTCAAACGCTTCAAAAGCACCGTACTTTTCTTCAATCTGGCTCTTTCCGTGCGCAATACTTCCCTGCAGACGGTTCATTAATGCATTCTGCGCTTCCAGTTCTTCTGCTGCCGCTTTTTCCTGCTGTACCGCCTGCTCACGTTCCTGCTCAAGCGCACGGAGCGCATCATCCGGATTTGGGACAGCTTCTCCCTGTGCCTCTTTTGCCGCAAGTTCTTCCATTGTAAAATGGCGGCGTGCAATTGCCGTACTGCATTTTCCCATTGCCGCACGGTAATGTCTTAATAATTCTTCTTTATCATGCACATCGGCATTTTTTTCATCCAATGCCTTTTTCACTCCCGCAAAGCGGTTCTCCAGCTGTTCTAATGACAGCGCATGTCCGTCAGCATCCGCTAACCCTGCTACCGCACTGCCATCCGCCGCTGACTGCAGCACATGAATTCCTGCGGACTGTCCGCCGTCGGCTTCCACGCTTATATATGCCTGATAACGCTTGTCAAGACGGCTTTGCAGATGGTCATATTCTTCTGCCAGTGCATTTTTGCGCTGTAATGCGGTCTGTTCTGCCTTTTCCTGCGCCTGCATTTCCTGCTCTTTTAAGAGCTGTTCCTGCTTTGCATCTGCCGCCCTCTGCGTGTATTCCTGCTTTTCACGGTACTGTACAAGAAGACTCTCTGCCAGTTTTGCGCACTTTTGCACGTATGGATACCGCTCCCGGTTTTGTGCCAGCTTTTCCTGCACCTGTGCTTTCCGCTCCCGGCCTTTTTTACGCAGGGCTTCCTCCTGTTCCATTTCTTCCTGTAAACGCTGTGCTTCCTTTTGCAGTTCCTCTAAACGCACAGACAGCGCTTCAAACTCTTTCTTTGCCGGTTCTTCTTCCAGCTTTGAAAGTTCCTGTATGCGCACGTAGTCATTCCAGACAATTTCTTTTCTGTCGGTCAGTCTGGCCAGTTTTTCCTGTGCCGCCGCCAGTTCTTCCTGCGCCAGCTTTTCTTCCCGCCCGCGCAGCTTTTCATCCTTTAAAAATGCCATATCCTTTCTGGCATATACAACATACTGTTCATTTTCTGCCGTAAGCTGTGCTTTTGCCGCCTGTGCAGACAATACCGGAATCACATAGGCGCTTCTGCCAAAGTCCGCAAGCACCGGGTCTTCTTTGATTCTTGAAAAATCGTTTTCAACAATAAATGCATACTCGGCATATGGGAATGCGGCAAGCACCTGTTTTCTTTCATCTTCCGAAAGCCCCGAAAGCCACTCGCTTCCTTCTTTTACATCTTCTCCATACCGTCCTGAAAGATAGCTTTTTACCTTCTCCCGGTGTCTTCCGCCCGCACTGAATATCCCGTGCTTCATATTTTCAAGGAACTGCGTAAGCTGCGTACAGTCAGCGGTAAGCTGCTCACATTCCGCTTCCAGTCTGCGGTGGTTATCCAATACAACGCGGCATGCCCGGCGGGTATCCTGTTCCCCATAGACGGCCTTTAACTGTAAAAGCTGCTGCTTTTCTTTCTGTTCCTGTTCTTTTTTGGTTTCCGCCTGTCCTAACTGTTCTGTCAGCAGTTCAATCCGCGCACGGCAGGATGCCTGCTGCTGTCTGCCCTTTGAAAGCAGTGCTTCCACCTGTGAAAGCTGTCCCTCGGTCTGTAAAAGCTGTTCTTCCTGTTCTTTAATTTTCTGTGTGCAGGCACTGTATTCTTCGCCTGCCTTTTCCATCACAAGGATTCCTGCCTTTTCCATACAGGCACCCAGTTCTTTTTCTGCCTGTTCAATCTCTTTGGCAGTATGCACTGCAATCTGTTCTGCCGCCGCAGCCCCGCCCAGTAATTCCTGATAATCTGCCTTTGCCTGTGCCGCTTCTTTCTGACACGCCCGGTACTGTGTTTCTGCATTCTGCAATTCTTCACCGGCAGCATTCTTTTTCTGTACAAGCTGTGGCACAATTACCACTGCCAGTGCATAGAGCTGTTTTGTCAGTTCTTCATCCGTTTGTCCGTTTGCCGCAATGGCTGCCAAAAGTTCATCGTAGAGCTTCTGATACTGTAAATATTCGCGGTATTCTACCAGACTTTCCGTTTCTTCCATCTGCCTTTTTAAGTGTTCTTCCTGTTCCTTAAAATATGCCCGCTTCTTCTCATTTGCAGCAATCAGTTCTTCCATTCCCGCAAGAGACGCCTGTTCAGTCAGCACCTCGGCAGTCTGGATCATGCGCTGCTGTTTTAATAATTCTTCCTGTAAATGAAGCAGTTCGTCCTTCTGCTTTTCTTCCTGCGCGCGGTATCCCGACAGATTTTGTCTGCACTGCATAAGCAGCTTTAACAGCTGTCCCCGCAGATTTCCCTTTTCTTCATATAAAGAGCGGTATCCCAGAATATACTCTGAAAAAGCATCGAGCAGCTCCATCTGTTTATCATAATTGGTAATCTGTGCATTTTTCTTTGACAGTCTTGCAAGCGTATCCTTAATATCAAGCAGTGTCTGTGCCATCTGACCTTCGTCATTGCCCACTGCCAGCTTATTGTGGAAAGATTTCTGAATAATTTCTTCTATTAATAAATCCTCTACAACTTTACGGCTTGTCTTATAATTGGTTTCAAAATATGTTCTTACATGTCCTTCGGTCTTATTGATGCCGCGGATAATTTCCCATTCGCTCTCATACAGCCCATACTTGCTGATAAAACTCTGATATTCGCCCTTTCGGTCAAATATTTTTACCGAAACGTGGAAATCATTATGTTCAAGCTCCCGCAGATACTGCTTTAACCCATTATAAGTAATGCGCTCCCCGTTTTTTGTCAGCGGCAGATTTTTAATATCGTTTTCACCAAACTCCCGGTAAAAAATACAGTAGTTAAAATATTCCACGCTGGCATTGTCACGTCCCGCCGGTGCTTCTCCTGCCGCAGAAAAACGCCCGGATATGCCGTCCGCTTCCGTACCGTCTGCTTCCGTATCCTTTGCCTTTCTTGCGCAGAATCCCGTTGTCATATATTTATAGCCGTCATTGTTAGTAGTATCTAACTTCCATTCAATCAATGAGTGGATCACTGTATTGCCGCCGCCCGGACGGAACAGCTTTTCAACCGGCTGTTTTTCATCAAGCGTACAGTTCGGAATCACATTTTGAAGCAGCAGCAGCATTAAAAGACTCTTTCCGCCGCCGTTTGCAAGGTCATAAATCGTGTTACGGCAGTGAAAACGCATCATAAAGTCATCGTAATACTGCGTACCGAAATTGTATTTTACATTGTTTACACGGATTCTGTTAATCTGCGGCATGTTCGTCCCTCTCCTCTCCTGACTGGTCTAACAATTCCATGATTCTTCCTCTGGATTCGTCAAAATAATTTTCAACAACTGCGCGGAAACGGTCTGTCGGATAATACCGCTCCTGATTGTCACTTAATAACTGCTGGCTGACTAAAAAGTTACAGACCAGCTTTACAAAACCCGACTTGGAATTCTTCGCCGCCCTTAATTCCGACAATTCCACGGTTGCCGCCGGCAGGCTGTCCCAGCTTAACGCAAGGCTGTGGAAGCTGTTTTCCTCAATTTCACTTAAAACAAAGCCGTTTTTCTTATCCACAATGCCTGCCGTTGTATCGTCCACCTTGCGGACAATGTCTTCCACGCGGACAAATTCGGCATACGTTGCACTGATGGTATCCGTATAAAACTCCATAATAATATTATAGATGATAAAATACGCCAGATAGAGTTCTCCGTTGGTACGCAGTCCCAGCTCCCGGCGCAGCGCTTCATTGCTGTAGCCAAACAGGCTGCCGTGCGCTTTTGGCGCGGCAAACAACGAATTATTATATTCATAAACCGAAAGTTCCATTTTCTTTAACGACAACAATACCATATCATACACTTCCGGGTTGGTACTGTATTCCTGATACAGGGCAGCATTTGTCCCCTGCTCGCTTACCGTTTCCCCCGCCGCCAGTTTTGCGGATATTTCCAGTGCCTTTTCTATATTTCTGCTTTCCATTACTTTGTTCCCTTCCGTTCAAACACCAGTTCAGACTGTTCCATTGGCTGTTCGTCCTGCGCTCCTGCGGATTTTGGCGTAATCGTAAAATGTACCGGTTCACGGTCTGCAAATGCGCCGCTTAAAATGTCATCGAGAAAACTCTCGTTTTCCGTCTGACCGCCGATGACATACTCCTGTTTCTGACACAGGTTGACAAAAAAGGAATAGTAATCCGCATTTTTTAAAATATCCGGCGAATACATTCTGCTCATTGCCGCGCCAAATTCCGAAAGCGTAAACGTATCTCTCTTTTCAAATGCCGCCAGCAGATTATTCATTAAAAATGTATAGTTTTTACGAATACGCTGATCTTCCATTTCATCTGCAAACTGAATTTCCTGCGGCGGTTCTTCTTCTACTTTCTCCGCCGCTTCTGCCTGCTTTGGCTTCACGGTCAGTGCCTCGTCAAGTGAATCCAGCGTAAACCGCTTCTTTATATGCGGCAGTAATACCGGCGACAAAAGCTGTTCTAACAGCCCCGCATTGTCGCTGCGGATTAAATCTGTCAGAAGCGCCCCAAAATGGATATGGCTTCTTAACCGTCCGAGTTTTGCCCGCTTCACGGCTTCTTCTGTCATCTGCTGCATCTGTGTACATGCCGATAAAAGCTGTCCGTGCCTTGTCATGGCTATCTGTAACTGGCTGTCCAGCTCGTAAATCTCCTTTAAAGTACGGTAATAGCTCTCCGACTGTACCGGTTCGGCTTCCATCTTTGCAAGCGCACCCTCGATAAAATCTTTATTTTTCTTAAACAGCTTTTCTTCTTCATCAAACCAGCGCATACCCGTATGGACAAAATCTTCATACGCTTCAATCCCCGCAAAGACATCTTTGCCGAGCAATTCCATAATCTCATTTTTTCTGCGCTGTAGGCGTGCCACTTCTTCATTAATCCGCACAATCACATCTTTGCCGCCCTGAAAATTCTGTGCCTGTATCATTTTTTCTAAGAGCAGCTGCTGCACACTGATTCTGCTTTCTTCTTTAATTTCTTTCGTATCCAGATAGAATTCAATTGCATCGGAACTGATGGAATACCATACCGTATGGTCACGGATGGCACTTTCCAGTACCTTGATACGTGAAATACATTTTTTCTTTTCAATAGGATCATAATATGGAAATGTAAACGGTCTGCCTTCATTTTTAATTTTATCGAAAATGTAATCGGCAAGTTCTTTGTATTCCTGTGCTGAAAGATTCAGCCCAAAGTCCCGTTTGAGCAATGATGTAATAAAGTCCAGATATTCCGGGTAAGTGACGTCCTTTTCTTTAAAGTTATTCTCCTCAATAAAAAAGCGCAGAATCCCCATGACAATATATCCCATGTCCAGCATTTCATATCTGCCTTCCTGAAACTGGGCAAAGGATACATCCATCAGCTTAAAAAAAGGATAATATTTTTTGAGATTGAGCATACGCTCTTTGTGTTCTGTAATAATATCGTTTAACATAGTATCCTACAATTCCGTTCTGCCGTCCAATGCACGCAGCAGTGTCACTTCGTCGATATATTCCAAATCGCCGCCAACCGGCACACCGCTTGCAATACGGGTTACTTTAATGCCTATCGGCTTAATCAGGCGGCTGATATACATCGCTGTCGTTTCACCTTCAAGACTTGAATTGGTTGCAATGATGACTTCCTGCACATCGCCTTCGAGCCGTTTCATCAGTTCCTTTAACTTAATGTCGGACGGACCGATGCCAAGCATCGGGCTGATTGCACCGTGCAGTACATGATAGACACCCTCATACTTTCCGGTCTTTTCATATGCCGCCATATCGCGTGTCTGTTCCACCACCATAATCGTACTGTGGTCGCGCTTTTCATTGGCACAGATCGGGCAGATTTCATCATCTGTCAGCGTAAAACATTCTTTACAGTATTTAATATGCGCTTTGGCATCCGTCATGGCAGATGCCAGTCCCTCAACTTCTTCTTTTGGCATATTTATAATGTGAAATGCCAGGCGCTGGGCGCTTTTTGCCCCAACCCCTGGTAATCTCGACAGCTGTTCTATTAACTTGTTCATATGACCGCTGTAAATGTCCATTAGAACAGGCCTCCTGTCAGTCCTGAAAGTCCTCCGGTAATCTTAGACATCTGCGCCTGTGATTCTTCTTCACACTTGCGGAGTGCTTCGTTGGTTGCTGCCATAATTAAATCTTCTAACATTTCTACATCATCCGGATCTACGGCTTCCGGGTCAATCTTGACCTTTGTAACCTCTCTTTTACCGGTAACGGTTACTTCTACAACACCGCCGCCTGCTGCCGCACTGAATTCCTTTGCTTCCAGCTCTGCCTGCTGTGTTTCCATCTGCTTCTGCATTTTCTGTGCCTGCTTCATCAGATTGTTCATGTTGCCCGGCATACCTCCCGGAAATCCACCTCTTTTTGCCATTAGATATATTCCTCCTTATCATCTACTTCTATTTCCATATTAACGGATTCTCTGATATCTGTAAATCGATTTTGAAAATCTTCTCCATCCTGTAGCTTTGTAACAATCAGATTCACATGGATTCCTGTACGCTCCTCAATGAGCGCAGCCAGTTCTGCCTTGTCATCTTCCCTTGAAAACAGCTCATAGGCTGTCGGGGAAGACGTCATCAGTTCCAGACTCTGCCCATCCTCTGCAAGCGTTACATGTGAATTTAATAAATGGGTGCGCTTTAGCGGTTCTTCAATCGAATGGACAATGGAGTCCCACTGCTTTGCCAGCTGCTTAATATCCTCCGGCATTGCCTCTATTACGCGCTTTTGTACCGGCTGGGATACTGCCATGCCTGCTGCATAGCCGCTGGCATTGCCTGCCGCATCCGCTATATCTGCCATACCGCTTATGCCCTGTGTACCTGCCGCAAACGGAGTACCTGCCGCCACGCCGTTTTTTAACGCTTCCATGGCTTCCTGCATTTCCTGCTCAAGCAGGGTGATGCGGCTTATCACATCGCCCATATCCTGCCGCTGTTCCATCGCCGGACGCGTCAGCTTAATAAGTGTCACTTCGACTTTAATACGCTTCTGTGTTGAGAATTTCAGCTCATTTGCCAGCTCCGACAGCACGCGGATATAGCGCATCAGTGTATCGACATCGACCTGTTTACTGTCTTTTTTTAACTGCTCTAAATTATCTGCCGAAACATCGATAATGTCTTCCGCCTTCGCTTCATCATCCGTTGTCTTTACAAGCAGCAGATTTCTTAAATACCATACAAAGTCACTGACAAACTGTCCTAAATCCCTGCCCTGCATAATAATCTGCTCTAAAAGCTGCATGCACGCATACGTATCCGCCTTTAAAATGTACGACAGCATTTCGGCAAATACCGCCGTGTCCACCGCACCAAGCACCTCTAACACATTTTCATACTTTAAATCCTGTCCGAGGTAAAAGGCGATGCACTGGTCTAACAGACTTAACGCATCTCGCATGGAACCGTCCGCCGCCTTGGCAACATACCGGATTGCCTTTTCTTCGACATTGATATGTTCCGCTTCCATCAGCTGCGATAACCGCCCTGCAATCGTTTCAATAGAAATGCGGTGGAAATCATAGCGCTGGCAGCGCGACAGAATCGTAACCGGTATCTTATGTGCCTCCGTTGTCGCCAAAATAAAAATAACGTATGCAGGCGGTTCTTCCAGTGTTTTTAACAGTGCATTAAATGCCCCTATGGAAAGCATATGCACTTCATCGATGATATAAACCTTATACCTGCCCTCCGTCGGTGAATACTGGACTTCGTCACGGATTTCACGAATATTGTCAACACCGTTATTCGATGCGGCATCGATTTCAATGACATTCATGGAACGCCCTTCGGCAATCGCCTTACAGGTCGGACATTCCCCGCACGGACTGCCGTCCACCGGATGCTCACAGTTGACCGCCTTTGCAAAAATCTTTGCCACGGTTGTCTTTCCGGTTCCGCGCGTTCCGCAGAAAAGGTACGCATGCCCGATTCTGTCTGCCCGTATCTGATTTTTTAATGTTGTAACAATATGTTCCTGTCCTTTGACATCTTCAAATTCCAAAGGACGCCATTTTCTGTATAATGCCTGATATGCCATATTTTCTCTCATTCTGCCGCCACGGACGGCGCTTTTCTAAAAATACCGCTGCGAACTGCTTTTACTTTATAAATGTAAAAAAAGCCACCACATACTATGTGTTACACGTAATATGTGTTACATATAATATGTGCTGACGAAAACAATTCTCATCATAAAACCGCGCACCGGACGTCGTACAGCTGTCCACAGACGTTACCGGTACAGTTAGCTCGGCCCAGGCACCCTTCCGGCACACAGGAGGTTTCACTTAATGCTGCTTCATTCCTGACCTGACATGGTTCATGAATTCCTGTTGCGAAAGACCCAGACGTCAACACCACTTATACCGGGCAGCTCTACAGAAAACTGCCCTCGGCCCGATATCACCCCTGCTATAGCGGATTGCAGGTACAAGGCGCCGCTAATGCCCCGGCTGCGCGGTTCTTTGATTATACCTTTTATGGCCCGGATTGTCAAGATTTGCAAGCCATCTTACTCCGGCAAGATACTTCCTATAAATATCTCTTTAATGCTTCAACTAAAATTGCATTATCTTTTTCATCACGGACTGCCAGACGGATATAATTTTTCCCGTCAAATCCCTTCTTTGTGGATAAATCTTTAATCAGAATATTCTCCTCTAAAAGGTCTTCTGCCAGTTTACGGCTTGTAACACCGGAAGTCACTTCGCACAGTACGTAATTTGCCTGTGTCGGCAGCACTCTTAAACCGGACAATGCCTGTAAATCCTTGATGTATGCAGCTCTTGTCTGCTTGAATTTTTCAATTGCCTTGGCATAGTCTTTTGCATATTTTTCATAAATCTGAAGATAAAATTCTGCAAAAGAATTGATATTCCAGATGGCAACATCTTTTTTCATCTCTGCAATCAGTTCCTCATCGCTGCTTGCAAGTACACCCAGACGCAGTCCCGGCACACCATAAGATTTTGAAATACTCTTTACCACAATCAGATTCGGATTTGCTTTTAAAATTTCTGCATCTAATAATGTCGTCGTTTCTTCTTCATCGACAAAATCCACAAAGGATTCATCAACAACAAAACGGATATTTTTCTTTTCACACCACTCAGACAGCTTTAAAACATCTTCCCGTCTGATATAATTTCCCGATGGATTGTCCGGATTAATCAGTGTCAGCACCTCAATATCCTTATCCTCATAGAAATCCATCAGATCTTTAGCAGTATAACGAAATTCGTCATTGGTTACAAAATACGGAACAACATCTTTTTCTGCCTTTCTGTTCGGATACTCCTGAAATGTAGGAAATGCCATGCCAAGTCTGCCTGTAAAACGCTCCATCAGGGACTTGATCAGTTCTGCTGCGCCATTTCCAACAATCACCTGGCTTGCATGCAGTCCGAAAATCTTTGCGGCAATCAGACTGTTTACACCCATTCCTGACGGATATTCACCCAGCAGGCGTTCAAAATTGGTCTGCATTTCAGAAACCAGCTTCTTATTCGGAAAATACGGATTTACCAGATAACAGAAGTCTATCAGCTTCGGATATCTCCAGTAACCACCAAAACGTTTCTGCATTTTCTCCAGCTTTTCTTCTTTTCCGGCAAGCAGGGATTCTGCAATGTCCAAATCCTGCACATCATCAATTTCATACCACTTTTCACCGTTTAACTTAACCGCTTTAATTTCCAAATCACCTAAAAATGTGATTACTTTTAATACCTGTTCATAGTATTCGTTCAGTCCCATTGCATTACAGTATGCTTCCAAAAAAGGCACGTAATATTTTTCTGAGAAATTTTTGCTGAACTTATAAAGATTTACTGTCTTGTAATATTCATCTGTCTTTGTAAAATCAAATTCACGTTTGCTGACAAATGACGTAATATTGTCATCTTCATCAACCGTAATACAGGTTCCGTCCATCCAGCTTTCAAACTTATCTACCAGCACCAGTGACGGATACGGCGTGTCTACAAGCTTTCTGATAACCGCTTCTTCATATACAAGATCAGATTCCAGTAATAATGTATCATCCTGTAACAGGTATTCCTTTGCCAGATATAAAGAATAAATGTTATTGGTCTTATCATATACGTCATTGACAACGTACTCTACCGGTGTCTTTAATCCCAGTGAATTAACATAGTCCATCAGCTGCTGTCCTTCATATCCTACAACAAGCACAATTTTGTTTAAATTTAACTTTTCAAGGTGCATCAAAGTTTTATGAATCATCATCTCACCATTCACTTCAACCATGCACTTTGTCGCATTACTTGTTAATTCCTTTAATCTTTTGCCCATTCCGGCAGCTAAAATAATTGCCTGCATTACACGCTCTCCCTATTCTTTCAAACTGTATCGTTATTTTTTACAATTTTAAATTTAAGAATTGTTTATATAAACTCAGTTTATTATAAATCAGTTTTATGAAAATGTACAGCAGTTTTATTTACATTTTATTTACCCTTCTTTTACTTACTTTAAATTTTCTGACGGAGCGCTCCCAGATGAGCCGTAATACGTTCTGCATAGACCTCGGCTTCCTTTTCAATATCCTTACAGGACAAAATCTCTCCGGGGTCATTTGCCGTGAGCATCCGGATTGCATGGGCAGGAAGCGCAAAGCCTTTGTTAAAATGAAGGGAGCTAATCAGCTGCTCCGCTAAGATATCAGAACCGCTGTAGCCGGATACGACAATGGAAAACAGCAGCTTGTCCTTAAAATCGACCTTCCGGTACAATGCGGTCAGACGGTTGATAAATGCCATAATATTTGCGCTGACCGAGTCGTTGTAATTTGGACTGAGTATCATGAGCGCATCACTTTCAAGCAGTGCCGGATAGACCTGTTCCACCATGACACCGCCGTAAAAACACGAACCCTTTTCACTGTAATGCAGGCAGACCTCAAACGGACAGCCAAGACAGTCTGCAACTTCCCCGTTTCTTAGATTGATTTCACGGATTACAATTTTATCTTCGGGAAGGAACTTGCGTACCAGCTTCCAGAATAAACAAGTATTGCTCTTTTGTTTATTGCCCGCATAAATGCACAGCAGGCGTGCCGGTCGGTCTGTGTGTGCCGGAGTACGCCCGTCTGCGTATTCCAGTGCATGACAAACCGCCTCTCCTGCATTTGCAAAAAAAGCTTCTTTTAATGAAAGGTTTCTGTGCATTGCATTTTTTGTCTGGTTTTTTAACGAGCCGGTTGCCTCTGCAAAGGTGTGGCCCGGCAGCATACAGCCTGCGCGGTTTAGCGAAAATGCGATTTTTTTCGCCATGTTTTTTGTATACAGTTCATTTTCCCCGTCAACCAGAATTGCCCCTGTACAGCCCAAAAGACAGTCCGTATGATAATCCATTTCCTTTAAAATGGCATAAAGCCGCAGATTAATCCCCGAACGGTCAAGATGCACCGCAAACACAATGCAGCTGCCCGGCTTTTTTTGCGTTTCGCACCAGTATAGAAAGTCTTTCTCATCACGCAGAATAACTGCCGCTTCCGTATCCTTTTTATCACCGGATACTTTTTTTGCATTTTGCAGTACCGTATCAATCAGCTGTCCGTATCTTTCCGGTACGGCGCCCTCTATCGGGCAGACCACTGCCAGCATTTGTTTCACCTCTTTTCCTTTCTGTCTGTTAGCTTACAGTTACGCCCTTTTACTACCGGTTTCTTATTACAAATCTTTTATCAGCAGTTATCACTGATTTCTTCCAGTTCACGGTAGGCGGACCGGATCCGTTCATAGAGCTGTCCCGGCAGTTCCTGACACTCTGTTTCCAGCCCTTCTTTCGTGTACTTATTTTTACAGCCGAAATAAATTTCATGCAGTGCGACCGAGCCGTAGTGGTCTGCGCCCCGCATGGTCAGCAGAATGGAAATGGCGGCAGATGAAAGCGCCGGTGCAATATATGGCTTAAAGCCCAGCGCGCGCACGCTTAGATTTGCCTCTGCCGCCAGCTTTGAAAGTTCTCTTGATTCTTTGTCGTGATACTGCGTAATACTGTCTGCAACCACCAAACTTTTTCCATGCGGTCCGAAAACCCGCCCTTCTGTTAAAAATAATCCATATTTCCCCGGATTTTTCTTTGCATAATACACCGCCCGCGCATTCATCACACCCAATCCGTAGCCCTGCACCTGCTCTAAATGCAGTCCGTTATCATCAAATGCACCGGATTCATTGCAGTTTGATATCTGCCACGCCGCGTTGCACAGCGGTTCAACTGGGTCTGAAACCACGGCAAAAAGTCCGTCATATCCACAAGTCCGCGCTTTTTTTGCATAGCTTTCCACAATACTGCGGTTGGCTTTCAGCTGCTGCATGCGTACATCCTGCACTGCCGTACCGACCGGCGGCACGCCTTTGGTTGCACAGAAAATAAAAACATCACAGTCAAAAAGTTCATCTTCCTTTAAAAGGACGACTTTAGGAAGCACATCATATGCCCACGGATAACAAATCTGGTTACATTCTGCCTCGTACCGCTTCATCCG
>OGMD01000270.1_pt1 | contig 25858 bp, 19 predicted proteins | sample 1573041 | NCBI WGS metagenome assembly OGMD01 (sample SAMEA2582007, study PRJEB24529) | metagenome | biome: Human gut stool | place: China | collected 2011 | reverse complement strand
AACTTTCCAACATAGTCTATCCCAAATTGACTACAGTAGAACCGCCTTTGTACCAAATGGGAAAAAGTGCTGCCGAACTTATTTTAGAGAAAATAAAGAATCCGACATCGCCCAATCATTCAATCGTGTTGGATGCGGAAATTAAAATGCGTGCATCGACGCCCAATAAATAATCGCCCCACTTAATAAAAGCAGGGCGATTTTCTCGTATCTACATTTCTATTCTTTTGTCAACGTTGACAAAGGATATATTCTACTTGCATATTGAGACCACCAGCTATTTCTTTTATAAGTATTTACTGATGCATCTGGAACGTATATTTTAAGATTTTCAACAACATTAATAGTATAGGTCTCAATAACAGGAGGATTAATAGCCTCAACAATCAAAGTAGTTAGTACATCACAATTTTCAAAACTATATTTAGCAATAAATGTACAAGTACTAGGAATCCTTAACCAAGTTAATGAGCGACAATTAGAAAAGGTATATTGTTCTACAGAAACAATATTACCCAAATAATCTAATTTAGTCAAAGAACTACATCCACTAAAGGCTCTAGCTCCCAAAGTTATCACTGTAGCCGGTACATCAACTTCAACTAATTTAGAACAATCTCTAAACATTGAATCATATATTCCAGGAATGCTATTTGGCAAATGAACCTTTGTTAGTTCTTTACAATAGGCAAAAGTATATCCCATATTCCCATCTACAATAACATTATCAGGTAAACTTATTTCTTTTAAGGCACTCTTAGTCCACACACTCCATCTTATTTTTAAAGCATTAGTTCTACCTTCCTCAAATATACAAGATTCTAGATATTTACACTCCTCAAATACTGATTGTTCCATATAAACTACAGTTTTAGGAATAACGATAGTTTTTAAAGCAGTATTTCTAAAACAAGCATTAAATAAATTAATAATATTAGGAGGTAATACAACTGAATTCAAAGATGTACAATTCAAAAAGAAATTAGTATCTACGTCATAAAGATTAATTAAATACTCCATTTCATTAAAAGAAACAAGCTGAGTATTATTTGTAAAAGGTTTACCTAATTGAGACCTAGTTATCTGTCCTAATTGTCCCCTGGTAGCACCAGCACCATCTCCATATTTCCCAATCATATAACTCCCCACTATAGAATCCTTAAATCGGATATAATACTCACCTATCACGTTCAAAGAAAGTTTAGAGAATGTATTTCGGAGAGTTTCAATAGAATCTTCGTAAGCATTAGCATAAACATTTAAAGTACCATCAAGAACTGGGAGTTCATCTTCTCCTGCAATACCTTCAGAACTAAGTCCTTCATACGTTCCATCAGCCAATATAGCTAGTTTATCCAGCATATCTGAAGTATTATATGTTTCATTAAACCCAACAGCTCTAATACGCTTTAGTCTATGTTGGTCTCCCTGTTCAACCTGCGCATCCATTACATCAACCAATAATTGCATAGGTTTAATCATTGGACATCCTGTAATAAAGAAGTCTGTGATAATTCCTTTACATAAACCAATTCCAACTCCTTCGTTTGTCATAAGCGGATAATTCATCAAAGACAAATATTGATTATAGGCGCTAAACTCTACTGTACGAAGCCCTCCACCTTTTGGAAGGATTATTTGTACTAGAGATGTTCCATCCGCATGAACTTCCTGCAAATGAGTACATCCGGAAAGATTCAGAGTTCCAGATAATGTAGAAATATTAGATAGGAGTAATCGTTGCAGAGATGTACAATTTGATAATGTCAGAGAAGTGATAGATATCACAATCGGTTCAGTTTTACTTCCCAAGCGAATATCACGAAGCATACGTCCCTGAATAATCATAGAACCTTGCACATTTTTATTATGCCAGTCACCAATATCCTGTAAATATGACGCACCTTGTATTGCATTCTGTTGGTCACCAGAACCAGATAATTCTATCTCCATCACACATACTTCCCCCGCTTTCGTTCGCGCTCCCTTAATGATACTCGTACCATTAGCTATTGCCGGATACATATCCATAGCAGGCGTAAGTTCATATTTAATGGTGTTTCCTGCAGCACGAACAGTAATAGTATCAGAACCATTCGCAGAAAACAATCCAAAGCTATATTTTGACATCATATAAAGTATACGCTTTGTCACCCAGCGCTGTTCTGCAACATAATGGTCACCAAGTGATTGAGTAATAGGGTCTGTATCATTCGAGTAAGTCCCCGCAATATAAGCTAGTTTCCCATTTTCGTATGATATTCTGGCATCTGCATTAAAAGCATTTGACGGGAAGTATTCCTGTGCCTGATCGAAAAAATATTTTTTATAAAATGCATAAATCTTTTCAAGATCACTACCACTCTTCAATCCGGCCAGTGACTGCATAGATGTCATCATCAAACGCATATTGGTAATCTTTTCTTCTACAAAAGCCAATTCCATCAAATTGAAGAAATTATTCGTTTCACCATTCCATATTGACGCTCCGGTTTCATCCATGTCATGGGTTTCCACACTATACGATTTCTCCGGCAAACCACGATTTGTTGTGTCAAACCGGGTGTCAGCATCATCCACACGCCATCTGAATTTAGAATCATCCAAACCGAAAGAGTATGGATACGTATTCTTTGCTCGTTCGTCAGTACCCGCATTAAACTCCACACTATTCATAAAAGTAAGGGTATCTTGTATATGCCAATACTTTGGAGCTTCCTGGCGGAATTTGGAAATACGTGCATTTACAAAAAGCGTATTCAATTCCTCATTCGTTTTTCCAGTCAAGTCTGCATTCACCAACCCATATCCTTTATCCACAAGTTGAGATACCAGATTAATATGTCCTCCACCTATATCAGATGGCATGAATATTCCTTCTGCTGATTCAAAGTAATAAACATTATATTGATTTACATCACCAGGCTTTGCAATCCAAAATTCATAAGGTTGATTCTTATAGTCTGCAAGTTGTGCATTCAAATCTGTCAAAGTGCCATTAAAAGGTTGAATTCGTGGAGAGCATTGATAAACAATATTATATGCCGGAATAAACTTTGAGATATTTTCTATGGTTCCGGCACCAAAGTCCCATGAATTTGCACCATTATACTGAAATGCCTCTTCATCTTCATTGTAAACAATATAGGGTTTGTTAGGATTCCAGGGCACGCGAAACAATGTACAAAGTGGCGAGTTATCCGCACCTTCAATAGCTATCATTCCCGGAAATAAATCTGTATCATGACCAAATGTATATTTATCACCTTTATCAGGTCCGAATGTATACAATCCTTTAAATGTATACACAGTATCCCCATCATCATTCACAGACTTTTCAAAACAAATGAAAGGCATTTGATAAACAGCAATCCGAGCATCCTTGTATACATCCGTTTGCATAGCTTCATTCAACAATCCCATTTCCCTGTATAAATCTTCATAAGAGTTGACAGAGCCTATTTTGTGCGATTGCATGGAAGAAGCATAATTCTTCTTTGCCGTAAACTTCTGTCCGGCAGGAATCCAAGGTACCATCTGCCACTTTTTGGAGCCGGTAGTTCCGTCGGCAAAGGTTATCACAGACTGTGTTTTATCCAGCTGATACCGTGTATTCCACAGATAATATTTCATAGAAGATGTTCCCTGTCCTTTCGCTGCCACATTAGAAATAGAAACGTTCCATTCAGGATGGTCATAAAACAACACTTCCAATGTTCCGGTACGTTGAGTCTGGTCAAGCATGTAAGGAATTGTATTATCGAAAATCAGACAGTTAAACTGATCTTTAGTATTATTAAAATCAATTTCCGATCCGTTAGAATCAAGAATATCATTAAAAGCTTTCACTCTGGCTTTTTCAGTTGTATCAGACAACCAGTTGATATAATTCGTCAATACACCTTGTGACGTCAATCCTGATTCATATTCACGGATGCCATAAATATCCACATCGGCATATTCAGAACCGATCACAATAGCCCCCGGTTGAGCAAAATAATCATTATCTTCGTATGTGAATTCCCGGTTCTTTCTTCCGTTAACATACAGAATACAAAGATTAAATCCTGGGTTTCCATAAGCCGTAGGTAAAACAGTTAGCGTTAATCGCGTGCGCTTTCCCTCAAAAGTATGCAGACTTTGCACACTATCATCTTTCAAAGATTGGGTATGCATAATAATATCGTCGGCATAAATATTCAAGCCGATAAAAGAATCTCCCGATGCAGAAGATATAGTTATTATGGGAGCTGAATAATCTGTTACATTATCCACTTTATAATCTATTTCCACAGTTTTCCCCTTACGTGCGCATTCCGCCGCAAAGGGATGCCGGTCTATAGTCAATAAAGAACCTGCCATCAACCGGAGAACTTTCGCTCCATCCGCATTGGTTGTCCAGCAATCATTCCCCCAGTTCACTCCATTCCAAACAGCCTGAACTTCAGAACCGTCAATTTCATTAATCACTTGTTGACGGTTTGCCTGACTATTACTACGTGTTTTCGGATTCAGATAGAACACCGCTCCTGACACAGCCGAATATCCGGAAGAGTTATCTACCTGATAAGTGATAGGTTCCGTCAAATCTTTATCCCCATCTTTCACATGAACAACAATATCAAATGCAGAGTTATCCATTGTTTCTATCTCAAGAGAAAGGGAAAAAACGTGTTTTGCGGAACAAGTGATACTATTCTCATCTGATTCATATACACCTTCCTGATCTTTTCGAACGACAAATAATGCTGAAGTGTTGACATTGTCACCATCATACATTGTATATTCGAACAAGGTATTTTCAGACCAGTTCATACCTTTGGCTAACACATTATTTATTGCAATCAGTTTAGCCTGTTCACCTGCGATAGCACAGATAATATTAAAAGAAACTGTTCTGGTTTTTATGCTTCCGTCCGAATTGGCAACATAAGCTGCTACATTAAACACTCCAGTCTTTCCAGGATGCGGAATAGAATAGTTATATGATGTTTCAATATACACTCCTGTGCCTATCGGTACTTCATACGACGCATTATAATCTGTTCCTCTAACCGTAATATACAGAGTTTTCGATATATTTCCGCCAATATTCAAGTTGAAAAGAATATCTCCATTGTAAGCAGTCCACCACTTGAAGTTATCAGCACTGATAGATAAAGCCGTCAGCTGCACTGTATACACAAATGCAGGCGTCGTCACTTCCGTTATTTCCCCTGTCACTTTTATCATCACATTATTAGTACCGGAAGTCAAAAACTCAGAAACATCCACACTAAGAGGAGTATCAGATTTTACATAAATCATCTTTACCACTTCATATTCCGAGCTATTAGATTTACGTACAGAAATCTGACAAAGTCCCTGCTCACCAGTATTTTCATAAGGTTCTTTCGAACTATAACGCTCCTGACTGACAAATGTAAATTTCAAGAGACATGGTTCCCCTTTACTTGCTGTAACATTTTTACTATCAAGATTATTCACAACACGTACATTACGCTGTAAACCTACATCGACGCCTCCCATTTCTTTATCATTCCAGTTCGTTCCATCCCAAACAAAAAAGAGATCTTCGTCAAATACATAACATAAAGTCGGAACTTCTAACCTGTTTACCGGAATGGCATCCCTTTCCACAATAGTACGTACGCATTTGAATCCACCTTTCCCATACTTACTGTAATGGGTTGGATATTTATCTTCGTCAGTGCCCGGAACAATAGGAGCATATATATTTGTTCCTTTCAATTCTTCGCTCATTATTTATTACATTTTTAAGTTTTTCAATATTATTATTACAATCATAATCGCTATCAGCATGGCAACACCTCCAAAGTCTAATTTAAACTTTTGCCATTTAGATAACTGCTTCTCTACCGGATAAGGAATTGATATGGAATCTATCTTTATTAAAGTATCTGTTTTGTTGATATACTGATACTTATATAGATACTTATATTTATACTCATATACCGTATCTCCTTTCACAGCCACATATACACTGTCACGATGGTAAATACTGTCATACCGGATACTGTCACGAGTCCGATATTCCGTTTTTATCGTCTCAACAGGGATATATTGGGTTCTACAAGAGCTTAGCCATCCTCCCAAGGTGATAAGAGAGATGAATACACATAGAAGCCACTTCATCCTCTATCTTTTTTCAAGTAATCTATAATTCCGTCTATATGAATTTGCGCTACCTTTTGCTTGCCTTCATCGGATAATAGAAACTCAACATCCTCCTTGTTATCCTGAAAGAAATTTTCCGTCAGTATAGCCGGACAAAGTGTATCCCGACATATAGCCAGATTTTGCATCCAGAATAGTTGTCCAGATACTGGTTGACGAACAAAAGCCCCTTTCTTAATAGCTGTTTCAGCCAAGCATACAGCCAGATTTTTGCTATTTATCGAAGCGTTGTTAGATACAAACACACTCCATCCATGTGCAGACAACCAATCCGAGCCCATCCCTGCGGCATTACAATGGATAGAAACTAATATAGCATTACCTCCGGTTTCTCTATAAATCGTATTTGCACGCCTACATCGTACAGATAAAGGTATATCTACCATTTCTTTAACGATCCTTTCCGCATCTATCCCTTTATTTCGTAATCCGATTATTACCATATCAGCAATCCTTCTTGTATATTCCCATTCTCTCAATTTTCCATCTGGCGAGCGCTTGCCGGGAGTATTCTCACCATGTCCGTTATCAATCAATATTCTCATAGTTGTTCCTCCTTGATTTTATTTTTAAATTTAGGTGGAATCCTTTTCAGACATTCCCATAAATCGCATCTACTCAATTCTGCTTCTTTTAGTTGCAATTCTGCCACATGTAGCTCACTTAATTTCTCAAGTATTTTTTCTTCAGCTTTTCTTAGTTCTCCATACAGAAAATCGACTTTGGAATTTCTTCCAACCAAATCTTTTTCCAGCCTCTCTATCTGTTTGTTGAGGCTATCAATGATGGTCAAAAGATTTTGTATTTCGACGGCATCAGCAGCGGCATCTTCTTTTCGAGCATTTGTATGACGGTTCACATAAAAATTTATAATCCATTTGATTGCTTCTAAACCTCCTAGAGCACCAAGTATTGTAAGCCAGTCTGTTAGTTTCATATTCTATAGTATAATATGTATTACCAATAATTGAATGCTATTTTACTTATATGACAATTTCTTAGATTCTAAATAATAATCTGAATTATCTCCTCGTATTTCTTTATGAAGTTCGAATTCTGTTGGATTCATCACATTCCAATATCCGTTATAATAATTATAAGACTTGTTGCCAACATTTACAGTTATTGTAGTAGTAGGATAAAATATCAAATCCAAAAGACGTCCACCATGTAGCATAACTTTAGGCATAGAATAACTTCTATCTATATCTGAATAATCTTCCCAATCAGTGACCCTAAATGAACCACATCTACCTTCTTCCAATTTCAATATCCACATAAAACTTGACAAGTTGTAAAATTTCACGTTAATAGACGTATTTAATTTTATTTTAAAAGGGCTTAGCACTCCATTCATAGTAGTCAAAGTACTAATTTGTATAGTAGAGGAAACATCACAGTCTCCTCCTACCAAAACTAATTTAGAATGTTTAATATTTATAGTAGACATAGAGTCAATTCCGCTATCGTAGTTTTGAGTTTCTTCCTGAATATAACCACACATATTTATATTACCCTTTTCATCAAATGATAATTTGTTACCTGCCATCCATCCGGCACCGGTTTTAAAATTAGTAAGAGTATTAGGAATAAAAACCTTTCCATTTACAGCCTCTCCTGGATTATTTGGATTAAAATATTCATAAGCTGTTGTAACTAATCCCTTTTCATCAACGCCTTGTTGACTAAATAGATATTCACCATTAAATACAGCTGATGATAATAAAGCAAATTCTTTCATTATAATAGAATCAGCTACAATTTTCCCTCGAAATTCATATTGTTTATTTATAGGATCAAGTTCAAACACAATCTTATTGTCTACAAGAGCAAATATGCCAGTACGTTTATTTCCATCTTTATCCGTTAAACAATCCTTCCCCTGTGTAATACCTGTTAATTTACCATCCGCCGACTTTATACCAGAAAACATCTTAGGAGTAACAATATATTCTTCTCCTAACTCCGTTGCGTACCCATCCCATTTTTTAATCCATGAAAGGAGGTTCGCATCTTGACCGGGTTTTCCATCTTCGCCTTTTATTTTTATAGGATCCCCCCATACACCCAAACCTGCACTTTCTGCCACCTTCTGTGATATCCAAATTACATCTTTACTGGAATTTGTATGCCATCCATTTGTTGTACCATCTCCTGCAGGCTTTTCCGGTTCTTCTTCACTATCATTATATGATATGTAAATTCTCATCCCATCCTTACCATCCACACCAGGTTCACCATCAGCACCATCCATCCCGTCATTGCCGTCCGCAACCATTAATGCCCATGCAGTGCCGGTATAGATATAAATCCGCCCATTGTCTGTATCACGATATACCCAATTTTTTTGAGGATTAACAGGAGGAGTCGAAGAATCTCCTTTCCACACAATATCAAGCCCATCATTTCCATCTTTACCATTTACTCCATCTAATCCGTCTTTACCGTTCGAACCATCAACCGTCATTACATACCATGCGTTATCCTGATAGACATAGCATTTTTTATTTGCTGTATTACGATAATACCAACCATTTTTAGGATCAATTGGATGAGAAGAAAATTCACCTTTGTACATCACACTGACACCATCCTTACCATTCACACCATCTGCACCATTTATTCCGTTCTCTCCATCAACTCCATCTTTGCCCGATTCACCTTTCAAATTCTCTTTTGTTTCGTCTGACAGATTATTCCACGTTAAAACTACTCCAGAGCCTAAGGAAACCTTATTTATTTGAGGATTATAAATAATATTACCTTTCCCTAGATTAACACTTCCGTCAGGAGCGAACTCGTAAATAATATCGCCATTATCATCTACAGCTTTTATCATACCATTCATGCAATAAAACCCTTTAAGTCCTCCGCTATTAGGAATATCCCCACCCATGCGAACCTTTAAACAATCTGACCAATCTTTTGAGTAAATCCCATCCAACACATCAATAGCCGGTTGCAATCCTTCGTCAGCATGCATATAAATAGCAGAATGGCGACCTACATATTTCTCATCGTGCGAACTATTACCGAATTGTACAATATCATCTCCCGGAACCGGTGGATTCAGTACTATTCCTTCTTCATCCAGATCAAATTCAGATAAAGGAACTCGAATGATTCCATCTGCTACTGATTCTATCTCAACATGATAAACCTTTTGACTTCCGGTAAACTCCTGGCAACGGATAAAATCATGTTCCATAAAACTCATATCAGCATCTTCCAGCGTGATAAGATAAGCAGTTCCATCTTCAGATAATTCAGCAGTCTTTACCTTTCCACAACCTTGCGTTATAGCTTGTGCACCAATAATAGCCCTCACTTTACTTATCAACATTTCAAATACAGTAAACTGTCCACGAACACGAATTGAGTCTATTTCCAGCATCCATTTGCCTTTAACATATTCCCATATTTTCCACCCATGCCCGGCAAATCCTGACACAAAATCTTCCACATATTCTTTCACTCCATTTGCTAATTTCTGCCCGGTTTCTTTAGCAGAACAAAGGAAGCCATAAAACTTACCGTTACTTAATATTGCCATTATTTTACTTCTATATTTAACACCCCTGTTTGAATGCTGTTTAACCTAAATATTGTATAACTCTCTGTATATCCATAAGCATTAGTAATCTCCCGAATCTCTTCTATCCAATCAGAATTACGTAGCCCTCCAATCCAAAACTGAATGTCAGATACCATGGATGTAGGTAAAATGTAATAAGGAAATTTGCCACCTGTACAATCAAACACAGTAGAAGTTTGTGCACGCTCCGCCCATAAATTAGATAAAAGCAATATTTCTTCATTAGTAAGCGACTCATGGGCAGAAACTCCATAATACTTTTTTAATCTAAATTCGACAGAAGTAGATTTCGTATAAGTTTGTCCGTTAAACACAGCTGACAAAGCATAAATTGTATCAGTTGTAATACCTTCATATAGCTTTGTACGAATATCAACTGCTATCGCTGTTCGATTAATTGATTGAGATATTATATCCCTATCATAACTCCAAGAAAGACTTATCGTTTGAGTGCTACCTTTCTCATAAGTAGCCCCCCCACTGAAAGACATAGTAAATGGAAAAACCTCTTCCATCAATTTCGAAACATTAGAAAATAATGTCGTGTCAACAGACCACTCTGAAGCTCCAGAAAGACGTACTATCAAATCATTTGTTTCCGATATGTCATCTGCTTCTTTACTCACATTAGTTATTTCTCCAAGAGTTGTAATATCACTCCTTACTGATAATTCTTCCACTAAAGCATCATCTTCTTCCACCAAAGCCATTGGAGAAACTTCCATGATTTCTTGCCTACGAACAACAAGACCGTTGTTAGCTTCTATCAGTTCTTCTGATATTAATCCCTTAGAAAAACTAATTAATCCAGCAGCCTCATCGGCATTAGTTCTACTTAATGCACGCTCCTCAATCTCATTAATAATTCTTTTTGAGGAAAATGTATTTCTGTCTGATGGCAGAGTTTTATCATACACTCCAATCACATAAACACTTGCTCCGTTTCCTCCATTCACATTAATTCCACTATATGCCTGCCCTTTATAAGTTAAAGAATCCACTTTACTTTCTATTGCTCCCAAACGAGAATATGAAGCAGTTTCACCAACAGTATAAATAGGATGATCATAAGGAATATCCAAAGGCCATTCAAATCCAATAACACGTGACTGACGTCCCTCTTCAAAATATGTTTTATTTATAAGATTTACTTTATGACCAATTTCAAATGTACGAATATTCCCCTCATTATAAATGTATATGCTATCCATCTCGCAATTATAGGTAGATGGATCAATCATTGATTTCTTCACATACTCTTTTGTTTTCAAGAATAATGCTTTTTCAGAATCCGGCACCATTTGCTCGGAGATAAAAGCTGTATCAAAACCATGAAGAATGTACGTATCAGCTGGAACTTCTTTTTCATTTTCTATATGTTTTGCTTGTGGAAACAGTATATCATCCGGCAGATAACGTCCATAATCTTCGTTACGAATTATTTTGAAAGTAGTTCCAGTGTCATCACTATCTTTTAGTTCAAGAGCAAAATCAAGACCTGCAAGTTTTCCTGTCTGAAATGCAATACGGAATTCATTTAAACGGAAATCGTTAGAGAAGTGCTTTAATTCATAATCTTTAAATGAAAAAACAGGATATTCTTTTTCTGTTTTTTTTCCTTCTTGATCTGTTTCAAAAATATATTCAGGTTCAAAAACCTCTGATAAAGTTCCAATATATTTAGGATATTCATCTTCAAAAATAACAACTTCTTCAACGGCTTCCTCTGCTGACATCTCTACATTACCAAAATTATCATAATGTTCATCCTCAATATCTATACGTTCCCCGGTTGAACTGTAACGGTAGGCATCCACATATGAAATACCCTCAGGCAACATTAATCGTTTCTGAGCAACACCATTTAAAGTCATTTCTTTGTCATCCTTACTAAAATAGTTATCAGGAACTTTACCTTTTATAATGTTGTTGACCGTATATCTATCACCAAGTGATGCTATAACACTTTCTGGCAAACGGATTATAGAATCTTCTAATTGACCATTCTCGTCATATGAAAGCACACAAGTAGCAGAGTATGTTTTGCTCGCATTAGTTCCAGAGATGAAAGACACAGATGTTCTCGCATATTTTTCTTTAAAATCCAAATCGAAAGCTATCCCGGGAAACTGCCGGCTTTAGGACAAAGCCTGGTAAGTTGGAATAACTTCAGTTGTCAGTTCAATTCTTAAATTAGAAGCCCCAGTTGGAATATTCATTTCAATAACTTTGGGAGTCCAAAATGTAGATTCTAAATTTCTCGTAGTATCATCATCAACTGTTATCCATGTATGATAGTTATAATGGGTAATAACCTTTTCATCTAAATTATAACGAATATACAAGGTTCCTGAATATCTTCCTCTCGTAAGATAATTAGTCGGAAAACCTATGGGAGCTGGTAATGCAGCTAATTGTAATACCCAGTTGGAAATAGACTTTACATAATATGTACCAGCGTTAGGAGATTTAAGTAATTCATAGGTATATGTTGTTTGGTCTTTTAGCGCATATCCACCCAAAGAAGCATTTATACTATGCTCCTCTTCAGTTACCCCACTGGACGGAAAAAAATCAAATTTAAGAGACCTCTCTGTGTCAGTAATATCTCTCCCATTCACTTTCTTCACATCGAAAATCAAATTTTTCCGATAAGTGACAGGTAGATTTCTAGTTGCTCCAAAAGCATAAATACGAGTTGCATAAGAGTTTTGGCCATCACTACGTTGCATCGTATTGACATTTACGTTTTCTGTGTCATTCAAATCACCTATTTTAAAATCTACAGAGCTACTATATTCACAACGTCCAAAGTTAATCTTGCTATCTGTGATCCACCATTCGCATCCCCATGTTTCAGCCAATTGAGTAAGGGCGTCAATTAGGTTCGAATTATCATAGGAAACAAACTTAGAAGATTGTTCTACAGTATTATCAATATTGCAAGTAAAATCCTCATTTCTATATTTATAGCCAAGCGCTTTCAAGTTATTCAGGAAAACATCCATATGCACTGCAAGTGTAGCAGTTAGGTTCCATCCTGCCTCACGTCCAGAATCTTCCGGAGTATAGAAAATCTTCTTGTTCTTCCATTTCCAATAATAAGCATCTAAGCGAAGCTCGTAATCATAACCACCTGTTTTATTATTATAAACAGGTTTATAAAGATCTATAAGTTCAAATACACCTAATTCATTATCGATTCCATCTCCTAAGTTGAAATAAACAGGATGATCTAAAGAAAACTTTAAAGTAATATAGTCTTCTTTCATCAACGTGAATTTACGTTTTGATCCCTTGTTTATGGGAGTAGAAAAGCGAATATTTCCGGTTACATCTTTAATATCTACTATCATATTGTTCTATCATTAGGATTTGGTTCATAAAGTTTAAGAGTGAACTTGCCAATACCACGCATAAACTGACTAAACTGGCTACACGATTGATATATTGTCCTATATACAACATTTGGTTGATACTTAGTTCTAACTTCAAGTATCCCTGTAGCCAATTCTTCACAAAAGCTATTGTACCTTTCAAAAAACAGTTCTTCGTTGGGAGCTATCAAATTTATATTAAGAGTTAAGTTTCTTGCATCCATTTTCGATTTTGTCACAAGAACTCGTTTTCCATGTTCTATTCTACTTTCATTCTCAATAAACTCTTTATTAGAGACTGGTGTCATTAACTCTGATAACGAAGTGTCATTCATACTAATTCCCCAAGTAGTGTAGGCATCTTTACCATTCAGGTATAATTCATCTTTCATATCTTTATATTTTTTGTGTATTTCTATCTATATTATCCAATTTCTCTCCAAACCCTAACATCACTTTAGTATATTTTGCAATATCCTCCAAATGCCCATTAGACATGACTGCCAAATTTCTCATTTCCATTAAAAGAATATTTCCATCAGAAGCAGTCGTGCACAAAGAAGATAAACTACCCAAAACAAACAACATTGAATTTTTAATCTCTTCATTTGAAATTTGTAAAGCAGTAAAGCGTCCGTTCAATTCTTCCCCTGTATCCTGTGACATAGCAGCAAACCCCGTTTGGTTGGAAGATTGCGAAGATGAACTTTCAGAAGACCAATCAAATTGCTCCATTAAAGCATTACGTTCAGCAATAGCACCTGAAACAATATCATTCCAATCACGTTGCAAATTTTCATATTCCGCAGTAGTTATCCCCGCTTCATCATCATTAGCTTTAGCAAATGCTTCATACCACGTATTAATTCTAGACTTATACTTATCGACAAGCATCGAATTCAAAATGGCTTTCTGCATATATTTCTCAAAATTATCCGCAAATTCTTCAGAAGAGGTTCCCATATCAGAAAGAGCATCAAGAAAACTGCTGTAAACATCATCAAAGGACGTTTGTGTCAACGATTGATTCAACAGATCATGCATTTCTTCGGTCTTATCATTACAAGCAATTATTTGTTCCAAGTAATCACTCACATCCCCATCTAACTTAGCCCAGAATGTTGGAGCTTCCATCTGAAGCTTCTCCAATTGTTCAACAGAGAGATCAAACAATCCGGTCATACGTCCGTCCCTTATCTGATTATATGCACTCGTACCAATAGCTTTCTCCGCTTCATTCCATCCCTCTTTGGACATACCATCTTTTATGCGAACCCCAATAGAATGTGAACCGGCACTTGCACCTGCATTCAGACGTTCCTTACCAAGTGTCCGCGCGGCATTTGCCTGTTTCTCTATTAATCCTAATGCACTTTGCGAGGCCTCAACAGCAGCTTTCCCCGTCAATGTTTCTAGTAATTCCTTTTGTTTACCAATAACAACATCAAGGACTTTCACATAATTTTCATAATTTTCTTTTGCTGCATTATAATCAGAGTAATCGGCACCAAACATATTTGCAATCTTCGTAGCTATCTGCAACGCAGCTCCGATTATAGCTAAAATTACAGAAGCCTTCTCTACTGTTTGTATAGATTTCGATGCAGCTTGTGAAGTACTACTCATAGCAGATGCAGATCCTGTTGCCAAAGTCATTATTCCGTCTATCATTTGGAGGGTAGATGATGTAATACCACCCGCAGCAGATATAATCTCCCCAGCAGTACCACCAACAGCAGCACTGATTTCATCAAATCCTTTCTCTACCTTACTTAGTGTTTGATATAGATTTTTCCATTCTTCTATACTACGTTTCCCCGGAGAGGTTTCTTCCTTTCTTGTTCTCTCATCAACTTCATTTTTTAATGAAGTTACCTTTGATCGTTGAACAGCTAACTTGGGGTCATTAGGATTTAAAAATTCAGATCGTTGAAGTTCTTGCTCTGCTTGAAACAATGATTTTTGTAATTGTTCCAAACTGAGATTTGCGATATTATCAGTCCAATCTTTAAAAGAATCTTCGCGCATTGCAAATTCACTATCAACTGCTTTTAAGGCCTCTTCTTTCTGAAAATCATGTTCTCCCAAAGTTTCTTTTGAAGCTCCAGCTTTAACCAGTGAATCTCTTTCTTTCTTGAATTTATCTTCTAAAGTCAGACGTTTCTCCGTATAACCTTGATATTTTGACAACAAATCTTTATAATACAAAGATGTTTCATTTCCTTGTTTTTTTAGAGTTTGGTTCTTTAGATTATCAAACATACTTTCTTCTTCTTGATTCAAAGATATTTTCGATGAATCAAAAGATTTACCTTTATCCTTCTCTGGATCAGCCTCAAATATAGCCTTTTCCGTATCTATTTTCTTTTGAAGATAATCTGCTTTAAATTTTTCAAGTTCATCTATTTCTTTTTGATGATTAAATTTCAGCTGGGCCAGTTTCTTCTCGTCCCCTTCACCCATAGCATCAATTTCAGCTTGAGCATTTCTATTCTCAAGATCTTTTATAGCCTGCTTCTCATCAATTTCTTGCTTATTACGAAGTTCTTCCAAACGCTTCTGCTGTTCACGAATTCTTTTAGCATTCTCTTCATATCTATTATCTGTTACGCCACCTAAATCCTCATACTTTCTTTTTGCGGCATTCATATCATCTTTAGCATCACTCACATCTTGAGATGTAGAACTTGAAGATTTCGATACACTTTCGTATTTTTCTTTAGCATCCAGCCAAGTTTTTCTCGCTTCTTTCAAATCTCCTTGATAAGTAGTACCCTTTGCTTTTTGGTTCTCAAGTTTCAACACTTTGGATTCAGCCTCTTCGAGACTATTACCTACTCCTTCAAACTCCAATTGCAATCGTAATGGAATAACATAAAATGGATTTTTTTCGAGTTTTGCACGTTCCTCTATCATTAAGGTATTCACCTTATTATACTCTTCCCTTATTTTTTCAAGATTATCTTTAGCTACAGTTATACGCTCTTCGATAGGCTTTTTATTTTCTTCAGTTTCTTTTTTTAATCTATTATATTCATCAAGTTGGCTTTTATAATTCTTCAAATCATCTTCATTCTGTTTAATCGCCGCAGTATTATCTACAGTCATGACCATCCCCCCGGTAGTCGTTCCTATAACTTTTCCATTTTCAGCTTTCAATTTTTTTATCGAATCCGTAATAGTATTTATCTTAGACACAACATGATCATAATCCATTTTATCACGTTCTTCATTGCAAATCCTTTGTGATTCAGCTAAATCAAGATTTGCTATTTCCTCACGGTTATATGCTTCAGTTAAAGCAGGAGAATATTTTTGCAATTCTTCATAAGCTTTGGTCTTAGCACCTTCAGTTTCTGTCTCGTCCTGAATAATGTGAATTAAACTTTCTATCTTTTGCTTTCGTTTCTCTTGTTGCTGATTAAATTTGTCTTGTTCAGCATTAAATCTCTTCTGCGCTCTCTCGGCAGCAGTTGTACGATCTGCTAAATTCCACATAGCTAGTCCAAGCCCAATAATAGCAGTTGCTGCAAGTACCCAAGGATTAAGATTCATAGTTGCAGTCAGAGCGATAAAAGCTTTCTGTAGCTTACCCATGACAACCCCTAATATCGCTTGCGTAGTAGCCAAGTTTTGTGTAAAAATAATATTCGCGATGCATGCTGCTTTATACACTCCATATGTTTCGATTAAAGAAAGAAGAACTTTCCCTATTTGCTCGTAGTTCTCTACTAAAGATGTAATTCCTCCAATAGCACCACTTATCATCCCCTCTTGTGATTCTCCGATACCATTCAACATCATATCCCAAGCATCTCGAAGATTGTTTATTTCTCCAACAATAGTCCTTGATTGCTCATCCATTGAACCGTAAAAACGTCCCCCTTCACTTGTCAGGTTTTCAAGAACCTTCTGCACTTCCGGAAATCCTATTGTTCCAGCAGCAACCATTTCATTCACCTTCTCTGTATTTACTCCCAAAACATCTGCAAGCCCTTGGAGAATTGGGACACCTGATGCAGAAAACTTAGTAAGATCTTCCGCATAAAGACCTCCTTGTGTCATTACTGCTCCATAAAGAGATGTTATTTGCCCTAGTGGTGCTCCTACCCCTGAAGCTATTTCTCCCAATCGAAGCAATGTATCATTTACTTCCTCTGAAGCAACTCCATATCCAATCAACTGTTTAGCTTCAGCAGCTAGCTCTGTTAGACTAAACGGAGTTTCAGCAGCACTTCTCATCATTTGAGACATTAAATTATCAGCTTCCCCTTTATTTTGTAGCAAAGTAGAAAAAGATAGTTCAAGCTGCTGATACTCACCACGTACACGAACAACATCGCTAACAAATTCCTTTAAAGCTTCTTTTCCACCCAACATATCAAAAGTCTTTTTCAGAACATTTGTAAAGCCATTGCTTTCATTACTTGCACTTTTCAGTTCAATCGTAATTGATTTAATAGAAGAGCATATTTGCTCAGTCTCTCTAATGAATTTCTCATTATTACCTTTAATGTTAAAATCTAAATCTGCCATATTATTATCTTTCAAGTTATTATTAGACAAAGCTATGGTAAAGTCTAAAAAACATGAAAAAGTATTCTTCCTAATCTATGACATCAACAAGTTAATCACAAAACGGTAATTTATCGAAGAAAAAGGATACACTATTTCCATTTTTTTCTCCTCACAGTACCAATATATTAAATATATCATTACCTTTGTCACTGAAAAATATTTGATTGTCAAGCCAATAAAACAAACAATTTTATTATCAAATATTGAAATTGCCTTTCAACATCTTATTGAATGTATAACTATAAAATAAATAATTCCATGAAAAAAGTATCATTATTGCTTTTAACCATATTACTAACAATCGGTTGTAACCAAAAACCCAAAGAACAGGTAGTATCTCAAGAATCAAATCCACAGCTCACAGCAACAGAAATAAGAAATCAAGAAATACAAGACTCTTTAAAGAAAGTAAGAAACGACTCGCTTGCCCTAATTGCATGGGGGGATGTTAAATTTGGGATGAGCATGAGAGAAGCATTAGCTACTGAAATATTCAAAGGGGGAAATAAGTACGATGACAGTATTACAATGGAATTCGAACGCGAACGAAATCTCAAAAGGGCTTTTGGATTAAATAATCTTGCAGCTTTTTGGGGTGAATTCAAAGAAAATGAATTATATAGAATATACATCAGATCATATTACCTAACAGCAAATCGCATTAATGATCTAGTAAGTGATTGTGATATATTTATCAAAAATTTCACAGAAAAATATGGAGAGCCTTCATATAAGAAGAGTAAAGTTAATATCTCCGAATTTAATTCCGGTGAGGAGTTTGAATACGCTAAATTTCAAATAGGAGATAAGACGATAACAATAGTATTAGGAGAATTAAGCAGTGAAGTCAAATTCTACTACCATGTATATATAGACAATAGCAAGTTCCCCCAAAAGAAGCATGTCATGACAGACAAAGAAAAAAGAGAAGAACAAAAACAAAAAGAAGATACTGAAAAAATAAGAAATAATTCATTCTAAATAAAGTATTATAAAAACAAAAGAACAATTACGTTTATGTCTCATCACCATAACTCTAAAAATAAACAATTCCATGAAAAAAGTATTTTTTCTCCTATTTATGGCTACTATAGTCTCTTTAGCTGGCAATGCCCAAAGCAGAACTAATAGTGCTCCTACAATGCTATCTTATAAATCTAAAGAAATAAATTCTGCCCTATATTGGCAACAAAGCAGTAAAACGGGACGTTGGGAAAGTCGTAAAAACACAAAACGAGTATATCTTGGAGAAGGAGTAGCTATTGAAAATTTCAACAGCATATTCATAGGAGAATATAACAATAAGCGTTATCTTTTTTTGGACTTTTATAGATATTCTTGGCGCTATCCTGCATTGAAAAAAGAATGGATGTATTCACGAACAATAATGGCAGCATTACTTTCCGATGATGATTATAGCCATTTATCATCGCTTGCTACCAATCAGACACTCTCAATTATACCACGCTTCTACCATAGTATGTATAAAGGACATGCAGAATACTCATTTCCATTTTTTTTAAGTTTAGGAGAAACGCTCCTCTCTTCCACAGAAACACTATGTGAATCCTATAAAAGAGCATACGGAGAAGAATATGCTAACAAAGAATGGAAAAAAGAATATCCACCTATTAATTTCATAATTTTGAAACGTATCACAGATTCTGACGGTCAGGACGTTGTACGATTCATTTTATATCCTAAAGCCTTACCAGAGCTTATAGACTACTATTATTTCGAGGTTAATTATTCTGTTTATAAGAATCTACTCACAAAGGATAAGAAAGTAAACTACAAGTAAAAACAAATAAGACAGGCAAAATTGATATAATAACTAAATAAAAGAGGACTTACTTCCCTTTCTTTGCCTTTTTGCCTGTCTGTTTTTCAAACTCTTGCTTAGTGATATCAACAGCATAATTTCCATTAGACATAAAATGCATAAAAGCAATTTGGGTACCTGGATGACCAGACCAATGATGATACTCTACCTCCCAATAAACGTTTCCATTTTCAATGACGTAATGCACCTCACCCTCAATCTCTCCTGATGATAAACCAGAGTTTATCTTATCATATACCGCTCTTCTTCCCATTTTTACTTGCTCCGATTCGCAAGAAGTGAGAACAAATCCACAAAACAGAATTATAGCAAGAATTATCTTTTTCATACTCTGCAGTTTCTTATAGCTTTAAGTTTTTAGATTTATTATTTTAAAGAAATAGAACTTTTATCATAATATCCTGTCGCAAATTCATAAGGATAGTTATCACCTCTAATCAATAATTGCTCACCTCCAGTTCCATAATCTGTCGTTTTCTCATGTCCCCAATGAACAAAACTGATATAAAGAGTATAGTATTCTTTTTCACCTCCCAAAACTTCTTCCATGTATGGATGTTTAACAAGGTTGAGATCATTCTTATTTATGGAGTAATCAACAGAGTGAATACTTGTAAATTTACCCCCTTTATATGTATGGTACCCTAATTTCCCATTTTCAAAAACTAAATAATATGTATACGAACCTTTGTTCATTACATAAGTCCCCGTGCCAGACTCTAATTCATTCGCAGTAATTTGTTTTTCATAAAACTCATCTTTGTCTTCATCTTTGCTACATCCAGCAAACATTAGTGCAGTAATCATTAAGAACAGTAAAGTCTTCATATTTGTTTTTTTATGTTTATATTTTGCAAAGGAACAAATAAGTTTGAATACAATCAAATTTTTCACATTACTTTTCTGAAGATATTCAAAAACAAACGCCAAAAGGCTCAAATACATTATTAACTATAAACATGTTGTGTATATATCTCCAGCATGTTGGATATATATAGCCAATGCGTAGCATATATATAGCCAACATGTAGCGCATATATGTGCTGCATGCAGCACATATATGCACAACAAATAGCTTTTCCACAAGAAATAGTTATACAGTGAAACAAAGAGACTTATACTTCTAATTCTAAAATAATTAAAAAGAAGAGTTTTTATATTCACACACATTATTCACTAATCATCCTCCTTACTAAATCGCGATTCTTAGGATCATCCGCATTAACGACTCTGCCCTCACCTCGCCCCAGTTTTTTTCGTTCTTCATCACTGAGATATACAGTAGTAATAGAATCGGCAAATAACATATTCAGATTCACATAGCTGATCCCCCAAAGCACATAGTCCATCGTCCAACCATAACGCTGACAAGCAAAGTCAATCAATAATCCATAAATACTTTTTCCTCCGAAAGTGATACTATTACCCTCTCCTTTAATCCGACTGATTTGAGTCTTCATTTCCCGGTCTGCATCTATCCCAAAATACTGAATAAACTCTTCAATCCTATCATTTGAAAGAATAATAGTCAGAATAGTAGCCATATCCTCCACCGACAGGTTGTCTTCAAAAAAATTGGCACGACGAAGAATTTTCTCTATATCTAAAACGCTTTTCTTATCATTAAACGTAAAGTAAGCGATAATCTGACAAACTATATCTGATTTTTCTTTGCAAACTCTTAATGTTTCAGCTAACGGATTGATGGCTAAAAGCTCCATATTCACATCCATAGAGAAATATAGATTCTTCAATATTTGCATCTTCCCAAGCGTGGGAGGATAAAGGCATAGTTTGGATTTACCAATACTAAAATGAATAGGTCTCTCAATAATGGCATCGGATATACTTAATTCCATCTCTTTATTAAAACTCATAGCAGTATATTTATGTGAAAAGAGCGCTGTGACCAGCACTAGCGCTCTTCATTAACAAAAAAAACAAACTTACTTACCGGCTTCGGCAGAAGGTGTGTAAGGTTTCACCTGATCACCTTCGTTAGGTTTCAACACGTCTACAGTGTATTTCCATTTCTTACCTTCAGCGGTGTCATAAGATTCCTCAAGAGAAACCACGGAACGCTCAATCAAGATACCTTCGCAAGTGGTATCTTCAGGAGTAAGACGGAAAGCATATTCGCCCTCAACTACTCCATCTGAATCTGCGATCGGTTTCAGACGGCCTTTCGCAGCACGGATTTCAAACTCGAATGCATAGGTATTTCTTGCATACTTAACAACTTCATTTTCGCCTCCTTCTACTTTAGCTTCTTTCTTTTCGCCTTTAGTAGGAGTAAGTTTGGTTGAACTTTCTACCGGGTCATACGCAAGTTTTGTCCATGTTGTAGGTGCAGCTCCGTTAGCTCCACATTTTCCAAACTCAATGGTGGGTTTTCCCCAAGATAATTGTGCCATAATTCAAATTGTTTAAATTTTTAATTAAATAAATTATATATAAAAAAGCTAGCTTTTGATCTCTTTCGTTTTTGCAGTTTCTGCAGAAACCTCGTTTTCTAATTCGACGGTAAAAGTACTGCCTTTATTGACAACCGAGCTATTTTCAATTCTTCTAGCCGTGACATCTCTGCGAAAGTCACAAAATAGGAATTTAAGGTAATATTACTTGATCCTCTAAACGGCTCCGTATACTAACATAAAGAACATCCACCTCTTCTCTAAACACTCTATAATTATCATAAGTGGGTACCAGATTTTTTAAATGATTGGAAACTCCGGATTTGGACTTATAACCTAATAATTCCGTCAGTATATCCCGAATACCATTTGGTATTCTATGCCCAGTCAAACTAATAGGGGAATAAAAGATCATAATGATAATAAGAAATTGCATTTTTCTATCAGTGTTAAGTTTACCTCCATTACCACTATCACCTGATAATTCACAAAACCACTCAAATATCTGCGGAATATATCCCAAGTTAGTAAGCATTGGAGTAGCCAGTTCAGCCTCTTTTCTCTCTAATTCGGACTTCTGTGTATGTACAGATATCAATTCTCCTATTCTAAAAAAATCATCAACCATCATATTAGTCTTTAGTGTTATTACTTATTAACTTGTCATTTTGTAGCGCTTCTTTTTCTTTCTCTTCAATGCGCTTGCCCCACCCCCACATCATAGCAGAATAAATCACAGTCGTGTACAAATGCAATTCTCTTCCATTTGTTATAAAATCTACCCGAAATGCTGCATTTCTTGCTATTGCCCATATTTTCTCATTGTTTGCCATAATTCAATCATTCTATTTTTAATATTAAATTTCACTCATTACATTCCTCCATTAGATTAGCTTTTATTCCACCAATCTACTCATGTATATATTATTTAAATAAAAGTAGTACGAATATTAATTATTAAGAGGAATCTATCTGATCAAGACTTGACATTAGAGAGAAAGTCACAAAATTGACAAAACTATAATAAGAATAGCATGTATTATGAGGAGTATTGTTTAAGAATATAATTAAAACATATTTAACGGTACTATTATTGATGACAGAAAAAGGGAAAATGAGATAAATAGGAAGAGAATATAACTTGGTATATCCATCTAAACAGAGTATAATAATATAATCCACATATTTCTGAAGAATAAAAAATAATATTGTTTGTATTTCTTGTATTATCGACTAATATATAAATTTCTATACTTCTTTAAATAGAATAAACATTATTATCTCTATCTTTGCACCGTCTTAATCGACAAGATGTTTTTACCAACTCATAAGGAAGATGTAATTAGTTCTACTTTATATATTAATAATTCCCCCTTATCTTTTAGCGAATTCATCCGCACGAATTAATCTGTTGCACTTGAGCAACTACCCAGCTACACTTGTGCAACTATCCGGTTACACAAGTCCATTTCTGAAGTTACTCAACTGCAACATATAATAATCATCTAAAAGAAATTATAGTATGAGTATACTTTATAAAACAACTCGTTTTGCAGATACCTTTACAGGAGATAAGGATACAAACATTCGTGTACAACTGTTATCATGGGATACGCTCGACACGAAAGCTTTTGTAGAATATCTGGCGTTCAGGAATAATATCACAAAAGGTGATGCATATAAAAATCTAAGTATGGTACTGGAAGGAATAGAGGCCATTCTGAAGGATGGAAACATTCTCAATCTGGATGACTTCGGCAGTTTCTCTCTTAACGGCAGTTTCTGCGAGGACAAAGAACCTGCTGAAAACCATCGGGCAGAATCCATAGAAGTGAAGAACGTTGTGTTTAAAGCAGAAAAGCATCTGAAAAGGACAATAACAGCAGCAGGATTCGAGAAATATAATCCTGAAAAACATAACAAACGAAAATACTAAAACAACATGGAATACGACAGAATTTACTCCATCCGAAAAGGTGAATACTTTGCGGATGCATTGAAGCGTGCCGGCAAAGACTTCATCCCGACCAATTGTATTATTAATAAACTCCTCCCCGGACTGGGCGCTACACACTGCGAATTGACAGCACCCCGAAAGTCTATTATTATCGAACCCAATGTGCCTGTCATTGAATCTAAAGCAAAGGTACACAAAAATTCATTGGCTATCTACAAAGGGGTTAGCATCCGGCAAGTCACCGACTTTCTGGAGAAGAACCAGGACAAACATTACAAATTGCTGACTACTCCCGAAGGCTTTACCAAAATTAAAGAAGCCATGCAGGCCGTAGATATAGATATGTACACAGAGTGTTTTATCTTGTTTGACGAATGTGAGAAGTTGGTACAGAACGTACATTACCGTGATTCCATCCGCGAACCGATGAATGATTTTTTCCGTTTCCGGGACAAGGCATTGATTTCAGCTACACCCATCGTACCCGAAAAAGATAATCGTTTCGATGGTTTCACACGAGTACTGATCCAACCGGACTACGCATATCAACAGAAACTAAAACTGATTACCACAAACAATGTACTGGCTACTTTGCAAGAGGTGATTGAAGCCAAACGCGGCACAGTCTGTATCTTCTGTAACAGCATCGACTCAATAGACAGTTTCTACCGATTGATTCCCGAATTGAACAATGCTTGCACTTTTTGTAGCGAAGACGGACAGTATAAGCTATGGAAAGGTAACCGCCGCAAGAAGTCCATAATGATAACCGAACTGGAACGTTACAATTTCTTCACTTCACGTTTCTACTCTGCTGTGGATATTGTATGCAGAAACCCGCCACATGTGATTCTCATCAGTGATTTGTACGGTGCAACCCAATCGGTTATCGATCCGGCTACTGAAGCAATTCAAATCATCGGACGATTTCGGGGTGGAGTAAACACCGTGACACATATTGCTTCTATCCGCCCGGACCTGGAATGTATGTCTGCCAATGAAATTGACAGTTGGATAGAAGGAGCCGCCAGTATTTTCAACGGATGGAAAAAACAACTGGCACGAACTTCAAATATCGGTGAACGTACTTTGTTACAGGAAGCCATCGGAGAGAATTCATATCTCCCCTATTTGGACGCGAATGGAAAACCCGACCCGTTTCTGATAGCCAATTTATATGAGAAGGAACAAGTGAAACGACTATATACTTCCGCTGATCTGCTTTGTAATGCCTACCAGCAGACCAATTACTTCGCATTCTCTCATGAAGAACGTCTCATGCCAGTTTCGGACAATGAACGTATGGCCATCCAACATCGTCTGGCAAAGAAAAAACGGGCAGAGCTTATTGTTCATAAACTGGAAGAGATGGAAAAAATGAGCAGAACTACCGACAAGAAACTTCAAAAACGCTATCAACGCATGCTGGGAAATCTGATTACTACCACCACCGACAGATACCTATACGATTGTTTCTGCCGATTCGGAGGGGATTTTATTCGTGAATCCGATTATAACGAAAATAAATTGCGGACAGCATTGAATGTTAGCAGCGAACATACGATTAAGCAATCGGAACAGATGAAAACATCTATCCAGCGCACTTTTCCGATAGGCTCCGAACTTTCCGTTCAAGAAGTGAAAAGCATGCTAAAACAAGTATATAAGAAAATGGGACTGAACACAGGACGAGGCATCACAACAAAGGAACTGGAACAATATGCTGAAGTGGAAAAAGGTTGGAAACACGACAATAGGACAATCAAAATATTGAAGTTCAAGTGATTGGCAATAAAATGCAGTTTTCGCTCCGAAAAAAGCAAAAACTCTATATACATTTCATGTAAACTTCTCTTATTTTTGGCTATTTTGAGTGATAAGTCATTGAGTATAAGT
>OGMD01000262.1_pt1 | contig 26247 bp, 14 predicted proteins | sample 1573041 | NCBI WGS metagenome assembly OGMD01 (sample SAMEA2582007, study PRJEB24529) | metagenome | biome: Human gut stool | place: China | collected 2011 | reverse complement strand
TTCTGTCCGGCGATAATGGGAGAACACATAAAAATGTTGCTGCCTGTATTAGCTGCCCATTGTAATTGCAGGGGGAGCTTGATTTGAGAGTTGTTAACTCCGCCGGAGTGTGCTGCGTTTTGAAGTAATGTATTCCAGTCTTCACCTGCAATAGTGGATAATTTGAAGTCCTTTTGATAGATAAACTGGCTGGTGGCAGTCGCTTTCTTTCCGTCGCTGAAGTGTGAAGTAACTGTAAGATTCAGTTTTTTTCCTATTTCGTTAGCCGGCACTTGAATGTTTCCACCCCAGTTCCATTCTGTACGGGAGGTAAGGTTGCCTTTAGCTATTTCTTTATTATTTTCCGAATCGCTTAGGATATAAGAAACGTTAGACGTTTTTGTCTGCGAATGATATGTATTGACAGAAACAGGAAGCTGGTCTCCGGTGATGGTGCAGGCTGCGGTCGTCTGATTATTCATCGGAGAGACTATTGCGATTTGTGGCTCGATGAAAGCATATCGCAGTTGTGTGGTGATATTGTCGTTTGCGTCTACTTTTATTTCTCTAAAAGAAGAAGGGGAGTGGTCAATACCTCCTTTATCCAATGTGCCGGTACAGATTGTATAAATTCCATTCTGATTGCGGACATAGTTGTAATGCATGTGTCCGTAGAGTTGGGCTTTTGTATTGAAAGAACGAAAATCAAGTATATGATCGTCGTCAGCTTTAAAAGCGAAAGAGTCACTTGGAGTGAACAGGTCGTGATTGAAAAGGATAAGTGCCTGGTCTTTTTTCATGAGAGCAAGATCGTTCTTTAGCCAGTTGTATACATCTCTTTGAGTATAGTTGGTCGGGTTATCTCCGTGGTCGATTGGGGTGACTACATAATGAACGTTACCTATATCAAATGAATACCATGTCGGACCATAAAGAGATTCGTAAAGCTCTTCGCCATAGTTGCCTTTCACTAGGTCATGATTGCCGATACAATAATAAACAGGACAATCCATTGTTTGCGCATTTACTACTTGATTGTGGATGGTGAGTCCCGGTTCGTAGCAAATATCTCCGGTGTGAATGAGGAAAGCAGGCTTCTCGTTGTGAATGTATTGCTGGAGGTCGGTTACCCAACGCCCCATTCCACCCGTCACTTCGGTGTCGGTGATTTGCACGAAAGAATGTTCCCTGGGTTTTGTCCGCTCGCTTTCGGTTAAGATAAAATCATAGCTTTTTCTGTTCTCTTTGGTAGAAAGGTAGAATTGTTGTGTTTCAAATCCCGCAGGAGTTGTAATACTTATGAATCTTGTTTTCTCGAATCCGGGCAAAGAGAACCGGCCTTTCTTATCTGTTTTTACTACGTTCAACCCATCTGTTACCATAACTCCCGCCAGCGGCTTATCGCCTTTATCAACTATGCCCGATTGATTAGTGTCGACAGAAACTGTTCCCTTAAATTGAGCGCATAGAGGCAGATATAGTAAAAATGATACCAGAATTACAGATAGTCTTTTCATGGTCGGTTCTCAAATTTTAGTGTGTTAAGCTAATTATTCCTTATCTTGTTTTAGTTGTTTTATTTCTTCGTTGTACCTGATTTCTTCTTTACACAGAGGCTTATACCAAGTCTTTCTTAATATCAAGGTTGTAACCAGAAGCAATGCGATAGAGCTCCAGAGTCCCAATTGTTGGCGGACAACGAGATACATTGGGATAATGGTAAGGCTGCATTGCCACACAATGCCGATTGCCACGTTGAATGCGTCTCTTTTGAAGTTGCGGTTTGGCTGGATATGAGGATAACGGGCCAATGCTTTTTCTTCAACCGGTTTCCACCATCCCCATGGGCGTACACGGGTGTAGAAGTTGATTAATGTCTCTTCATCTGTTGGAGGTGCGCTATAGGTTCCTGCGATGCATCCTATCAGGGAAACTCCGAACAGTACGGGGAAGAAGTAGAGTACCCATGCGTCGGGAACAGTGAACTTCATGACGATGGCTGCTATTACTCCGGCGGTCATTCCCCAGAAATAGCCTTCACCATTGAAGCGCCACCAATGCCATTTCAGTACGTTGGCCGCAATGTATCCTCCAAAGAGTGCTCCTACAATCCATTGGAAAATTTCATTGATATCTTTCAGGAAGAATCCGATGACAGTGCTGACAACTACTACTGCGACAGAAATAATATAGCTACTGCGTATTTGTGTTTTCACACTCGCTTTCGGATTGATATATTTCAGATAAATATCATTCACGATATAAGCCGGTGCGGCATTAACAGTGGACGCAAAGGTCGACATGAAAGCTGCCAGTAATCCGGCCAGTAGAATTCCGGCTAATCCTGCAGGCACATAACGTGTGATTAGATGGGGGAGGATAGTTTCAAAATCCGTTCGTGTCACTTCCATTTGTGTCAGACCGCCATCTTCTTTAAAGAAGTAGATAGCCAGCAGAGCAAATCCCATAATCATCAGGTATCGGGGGATTAATAGAACGACTGATACGGAACCGCTCATCATAGCCGCTTCTTTGGGAGATTTGCAAGATAGAATTTTCTGCATATCATAGTTGGGTGCCGGTCCTGCCATACTCATAAATATTCCTTTGAGCAAGGCCATCATGACGAAGATGCTAATCAGGCTATATGGTTCATTCGCCATCCGTTCCGTCAAGAGGTTCATTCGGCTGCTCCAGTCGATATCCAGTGTCCATCCGAAGAAGGGAGAGTCCCAGCCGGCCGGTACGAAAGAATGAATCATGTCCGGCGCTACCATTTGCATTCCGATAACAACAATTACGATACCTGCTACTGTCATAATCAGGAACTGCACAACGTCTGTCCATACAATACTCAACATTCCTCCGAGCATTACATAGAAAGTGGCGATTGTGGTAAAGAAAATACCATATACATGAGGAACATATTCTGCAGGCACATTGAAAGGAATGAATGGAGATACTACTTCCCAGGGGATGAATATCTCCATAAATTTACCAATACCTATGAATCCATAACTTAAAAAACCGAGTACGCTAAGTAATGCAAAGATGATAACAATCGTATGTGAAAGCGTTGACCCTTTACCTTTGCCGAAACGCGTCTTAATCCATTCCGCTCCGGTAAGTACATTGGAACGACGTAACCACACAGACAGATAGACCATTAGAAAGATTTGGTTGAACACTGGCCACAACCAGGGAATCCAAAGGCTTTTGAATCCATAGGCAAATGCCCAATATACCATCAGCATGGTGCCTGTGATGTCAAACATTCCAGAGGCATTGGAGAGCCCGAGCATATAGAAAGGCAATGATTTCCCTCCCAGGAAATAAGAATCCATATTTTGGGCAGCCCGTTTCTTCAGAATAAGTCCGATGACAATCATGGCGATGAGATAGGCACAAATGATGAGAATATCGATTTCGTGTAGTTTCATTATATTAGCTTTAAGTCGATTTATATATTCTATTTTCTTTGGCTACAAAGGTAGGGGGAAAGAGCTGGACAAACAAATATTATTTTAGCACATTCTGATACTATGCATTAAATGCTTCTTAATATTCCATTTGTCCCACATATTATAGGAAAGTATTCCCTTATTTTGTGGGAACAAATTCCCGTATTTTATGAGAATACTTTCCCACAATATGTGGGACAATCGGTTTTGCCAAATAACAGAAGTGAGTATTATTTATTATTTACTCATTGTGCCTTCATTTTATATCTAAAACCTTGAATTGCTGTAATCGTATGGTATACTTGTCCCTTCAACTACGTCTTCAATCTTTTCAAGAATAAGCCAATCATCCATATTCCCTTGATGCGCAAATACAAGAGGTGGCTCGATAAGTTTTACATCTGTAAATTCTACAAAGCATAGGCATTTCTTATGCCAACGAACCCTCTGCTTGTCTGTTAGATTTAACTTATCAGCATTTTCATCAAATACCTTGTTGATTTCTTCGTCAGTAAGTTTGATATAATTTTGAACTGATGTAACTGTTGCCATAGCTGATATTTGTGCTGAACCCTTTTCCATAAAATATAGAATTTCACTCTCAAAAACTCTACTGTGAGGTATTTTTCGACCTGCAGCACCTCGTTGAACCATCATTTTAGTGCCTGATACTATTTTATCAATCTCTTTTTCGCCTTTTTTACCTGTGTTGTCACAGTAAACTAAATGTACCATATTCTTTTAATTACTTATTTGTTGTTTCATTTATAAAGTTCCTAGCTCAAATAGATGGTGGAATATACTTGTTTGCTGTTGGATGATACAAAAGTATCAATTATATTTCTCTTTTGATGGATAAACTGGAAGAAATGTACCTTCTATCAAGAATAAAATGAAAGTACTAAAAAAGCACAGCATTGTCATTCTTATTGGAATAGACAATGTTGTGCTTCCTGTTTTGAAAATGCAGTTACTATACTTTCACCTTATTAGCTTCTATCAATTGGCAAATATTTTCTACTGATGTAGCAGACCGTAGTTTGTCTTCCGGTGTATGTAGGCAATAATCTACAAGTCGTTCGATTGTAGAGGTAGCTACATGCATCCGTGTATCTGAAGAGGCGTAGTAAATATAGACTGTTCCGTCTTCATCTGTAATCCACCCATTCGAGAATAATACGTTGGAAACGTCTCCGATTCTTTCTTCTTCCACGGGTGCCATGAAGTAACCTCCTGGTTGGGCAATCACTTTATTGGGGGCATCTAAAGAGGTCATGTATAAATATAAGACATACCTGAGTCCCGCTGCGCAAGCACGAACTCCATGTGCGAGATGCAACCATCCCTGTGGAGTTTTGATAGGATGAGGTCCTTCACCGTTCTTCACTTCTTTGATGGTGTGATAATAACGTTGTTCTACCACCGTCTCTTCTTTAACTATTGCATGAGTGATATCATCTACCAGTGCCCAGCAAATTCCTCCACCAGTGCCTGCTTCAATAAATCCGTCTTGAGGGCGGGTGTAAAGCGCGTATTTCCCATTAACAAACTCCGGATGAAGTACCACATTGCGTTGCTGGCTTTTAGAGATAAGATTAGGCAGACGCTCCCAGTTTCTTAAATCCTTGGTACGTATAATGCCCGCCACTGCAACGGCAGAAGTCAGATCTCCGGCGACTGCGTTCGGATCTTTGCTTTCCGAACAGAAAATGCCATATATCCATCCGTCCTCATGCTGGGTTAGGCGCATATCGTAGACATTCGTTTCTTCCGGGTATAAGTCGGGAAGCTGGATTGGATATTCCCAAAAACGAAAATTATCTATCCCATTCGGACTTTCGGCTATGGCGAAAAACGACTTACGATCGTAACCTTCCACTCGTGCCATAATGAGATATTTTCCGTTATATTTGATAGCTCCTGCATTGAATACAGCGTTAATACCGAAACGTTCCATAAAAAAAGGATTCGTTTCCGGATTAAAGTCATATCTCCATTCGAGTGGAGTATGGGCCGCCGTCAGAATAGGATATTTATAGCGTTCAAATATGCCATTGTTGGATCGTATTCTTTTATTTTCACGTGAGATGAGCGTTTCATATTCTTCTGTAAGAATACGTAATCTGTTATCATATCTATTCATATCTGTTCAAAATTTATAAAAAGAGACTGATTACAATACAGATAGTAATAAGGAATATACTGTGTTGTAAGAACAGTCTCTTTTTATGTTGGTCACTTCAAAAGTATGGGGGTACTTCCGAAATACATGTGTGTCAAGTTTATAAATTATTGCTTGGTTATAAAGTAAGAACGGACAGTGCAACCGGCTTCTATAAAACTCACCCAATACCAACCGTCTTCCGCTTTATCAATGCGGCAATCTTCTATCGGATATTTTACACTTTTATCGATTGCATTTCTTGTCACCTTATATAGTACAGGAGCGCTCTTATCGCCTTCTTTCAAGTCTCCAGTAAACTGAACGGCAAAACCGCTGGCATAACTCCCTGTGCTTTTTATAACCAGTTCGGACATATTGAACTCTTCTGAGTAAGTGATGGTGCCTACGGTCGAAGTGGACAGGCTTTGATAAGAACTGGAACCTTTAATTAAATAACGATAAGACGGATTTTTCAAATAAGGGTCGTCTATATAAAGCACATTAACACTGATTGATTCGCCTTCCTCGTCGCTAATAGTAACTGTCTTGTTGAAACGGTTTCTTCTGAGTCCTTCAATCACTACTTCTGTTCCGTTGTCTGCTATCGTACATTTCAGATACGTAGCAGAGCCGTTATTGGTGCAGGTGTACCCACCGTTACCATTCAGAATTTTAAGAGTCAGGGGCTCGCCGACCGTTAAATAAGAGATTTCTTCGCTGTTATCAAGTACCAGTTTCTTGATTACATTTACGGAAAGTTCTGCGCTTTTATTCAGCCTGTCGGTAACAGTAACTGTTGCAGTACCCGGTGCCAGTGATTCTACTTGGATATTTCCTTCCTCATCCACAGTGGCTTTTACTACAGATTCTTTATCTACCGTCACTTTGTATCCTCTGTTTCCTGTATAGATGTTGACTGCCTTGCTCTCGCCCGGATACATCTTTGTAGACGAGGTTGCCAGAATTAATTCACTTAACTGGTCCACTATCACTTTTATACTGGTGCTCTTTTTCGCCCAGTCAGTGACTGTCAGGTGTGTGCTGCCGGCTTTCAAGGCAGTAACTTTAATCGTGCTTTCTTCGGCAACGGCTGTTGCCACTTCTTCATTCGAACTGACTATTTTGTAGTTCCCGTTTCCCTGAAGCATCTGAATGGTTCCTTCCGATGTCTCATCAAAGTTTATTATCAACTCTTGCGTATTCGGCACCAGTTCATGGTAGGCGGGGTCGTCATCATTGCAGCCGGAGAAAACAGCGGAGGCCGCAAGCAGGAATCCTGCTAAATATAATAGATTTCTTTTCATGATATTCATTGTTTATTTAGGATATTCATTCAGCTTCCATATCTTTCATCTTACCGGTAATGGTTACAACGCTATACTTTGGAACAGTAATGGCGCGCAATCCGCTTAGAGAAGGATTTACCTTTTTTCTCTGCCATTTCACGCCTTCGTCTGACGTATATGCAATCATCGTTTGAAACTCTTTTCCTTCAATCTCCAGTTTCGTTTCGAAAGCTTTGCTTGTGGATTTGTTCACTAATACGATAGTATACGTGTCGTCCTTAACATAAGCTGTCATTAATAATTCTTTAGGGAAAGCTTCCTCGTCATTTTCAGGAGCAATCGTTTTTACGTCTACACGGCGGCTTCCTTCCGGGATAAACTTGGTGAATTGCCCGTAACTGTAATAGCGGGAGGCTCTTTCATAATTTGTTCCGGGCAGTGCTTCTTCTAGTTTGATTAGTGCTTCATTGTTGGTACAAGGACGTGCTCCTGCCCACCAGACAAATGCGTTCAGATTGGAAACAGCCAGATAATTGTGGAAAGTAGTAGCCCATTGCATGGCATTTTTCCAGGAAGGATCGTATGTATCTGTAGAGCTGGTCTCTGTGTTCCAGATATGGATATTGTTTTCTGCGCAGAGAGGTGATTGTACGAATTCCGTATTACCGATCAATGTGTATCCATGAGCAGCTGCAATAATATTAGAATTAACCAGTTCCGGACATGCTTTCAGACCATTTTCAAGGAAAGTGACTCCTGCTTTCCACCAGGAATGTTCTCCGAAGATAATTTTCATATCCTGATAACCTGCCTTGTCCATAGCCGGGCGAAGATTTTTATGGCAGAAATTGGCAAGATTCGTATAGCTCCAGCTACATCCGTTCCAGCCTGTTCCGCTGCTGTTTGGTTCGTTGGACGGTGAAATGGCATAGATCTTAATACCGAATTTCTCTTGATATACTTTGATGAAGTCTATCAGATAATCAGCGAATGCATCTTCCGAACCTGATTTCAGGCTACCACCGGACGGCTTTCCGTTGGATTTCATCGTTCCGGGCGGGCTCCATGTGGAGAACATGAACTTCACGTTCTTGTATTTTCTTTGGAGAATATCTACCAGCCACATTTGTCCTAATTGTACTTGTTCGGCACATTCGGAGCCATTAAAGTCTCTCCAGTAATTATTAATCATGGACGGATCATTCGCAGCAAGATTAAATGTACGGTTGATACCAAAGTCAATAACGTTGGTGGTTGGGTTTTCATAATGCGGAAAGACCTCTCCCCGGAAGATATTTAATTTTAAACCGTTTTCACCAAACAAGTCGTTTACTACATCTTCGCGCATCATATTGTTCCAGATACGGTGCGACCATTCGGCAAAAGCACAGCCGAAACCATCAATAATCTGATGTTCGTGTCCATCTCCGAGTTGTACTTTGATAACCGCCTCGGTGGTAGGTTCGGCAGAGAAACCGTCGTCGTCGTCTGTTTCTTCTACCGGATCCGGAATGTAAACGTCACCGTGACTTAAACTTCCGTCGTCACAAGAGTATCCTAGAAATAGGAAGAGGGATACGAATAATAATGAATATATCTTTTTCATATTGTTTCTTTATTAAGTTAATCTTGCCCGGATTTTATTTCCATAAACTGGTTTGTTCCATGGCAGTATTATTGTTTAATTCGCTTGTCGGTATAGGATAGTAAAGGTGTTTTTCCTGGAAGTTTTCGGCTCCTTGTTTACCATTCGCTTTGAAAATCAACTGGATTTCACTAACAGAATACCAACGTTTAAGGTCATAAAAACGATGTCCTTCGCCGAAAAATTCCAGTAAGCACTGGTGCTCGATTTCAGTCATCAATTCGTCTTGTGTGAAAGTCTTCTCCTGAAGTCCTGCTCTTTTGCGAATCAGCTTCAAAGCGTAGTTGGCACCGTCGGCGTCATTAGTCTTGGCGCACGCTTCAGCATATAGTAACAGCACTTCCGCAAAACGCATCACACGCAAGTTGCTGGACCTTCCTTCTTTGTTACCCATGTTGTCCGGCGCTTTGTCATCTACATAGTAGGCAGTGTTTTTCTTAATCAGGAATTTCCCCGGTGTTCCATTGACATTGAAGCTGGGAGCTCCGCCTGCCATTTTACCTTCGTTACCTTCCCAAAGTTCATCCATTGAGTAGTTGTTTCCGTACCATTTCTCGTTCGCTACTTTGTCTCCATAGTTGGCAGGGTCGAAGAATAAACTCGCATAAATACGTTTGTCAAAGTTTGTATCTGCACCATTCGGACGGGTTTCTTTGGTGAATTCTCCTACGATGAAAGAGTTCGGCATTAGCTTGGCCCATCCTCCGGATTTTACGGGACCGATAAACTGCGGTATATAACAACCCAAGCAGATACCGCTTTCGTTGCTCCAGGAGTACTCTCCGTCGGGACTGTATGCTATTTCGTATACGGATTCTTTATTAAATTCTTCTTCATTCGTGAAGTTTTTGGCAAAGTCGTCAACCAGTTCATAAGAGTAAGGAGCAGACAGTAATGAAACCAACAATTGCTTTGCTTCCGGGTATTTATGTTGCGTGGCATATACTTTGCCCAACATTGCGATAGCGGCGCCTTTCGTAACGCGCTCTTTGGCAGTAGTACGTTCAACTGGCAAATTACATTTGATAGCATTGCCCAAATCTTCTTCTACTTGTGTCCATAAGGCAGCTTCGCTAGCGGGTCCTTTGTTGGTTTCGTCTTCATTAGAAGGGATCAATCGCAAAGGTACTTCCTTGTAATTGTTGACAAGTAGAAAATATTGATAACCACGCAGAAAAAGAGCTTCTCCTTTAATCATTGAGCGGTCTTCTTCGGTAATGCCTGACGCTGGTATCTGGTCGATATAGCGTAATACGATATTGGCTCGTTGGATGCCTGAATAAAGTGCTCCGTAAGGATCGTTGCCGGTAGACGGTGAATTCAGGAAGTTTGCGATGTTCCACATCGGAACTTCTTCCCCCTTGATTGTGAAGATATCATCCCCACGACCGTTCAGATTCAGCCAACCGTCGAATGCACCAAAGTATCCGTACATTGCTCCTTTTATTGGAGAGTAGGCAGCTGCCAAAGCGCTTTCCGCATCTGCTTTATCTTTCCAGAAATTACTTTCTGTAAAGTGATTAGGGTCCGACAGGTTCAAAAAGCTGGATTCGTTGCACGATGTCAGTGCTCCTGAAAGAAGAGCTGCCATGCACATATATGATAACCAATTTCTTTTCATGTTTATAGACTTTTTTATGTTTACTATTAATTTAAGGTATTACAGGTTTACTTGTATTCCAAACGAGATGGTGCGAGGCAGTGGATAACGTCCCTGGTCGATACCTCTTGAGAATACGTTGTAGTCAACACCTGCGACGGAGCTCTCACCCAAATCCGGAGTGTAGCCCGAATATTTGGTCAGTGTGAACAGGTTTTCCATAGAAGTGTATATCCTTACATTTTCAAGTCTGATTTTCTTAGTAAGGTTTTTGGGTAATGTATAACCAATATCTAGTGTTTTCAGGCGCAGATACGAACCGTCTTCCAGCCATCTGTCAGAGTATGCCCATTTGTTGTCTGCACCGTCTGTTTTAGAGAAACGTGGAATATCGGTGTTCTGGTTGTCCGGTCTCCATGAGTTAGCCAATACAGTGCTCATGTTTCCGTTGAAGTTTCCGGATTCCAAACGATAGCGTGGGTAATTATAGATTTTGTTACCTACCATTCCATCAAAGAAAAGGTTGAAGTCAAAATTGTTCCATTCACCGCCAAGTCTTATACCGAAAGTAAAATCAGGGAAAGGACTTCCTACATCGTGCTGGTCGTCTGTATTAATCTTGCCGTCGCCGTTCCAGTCTTTGTAGCGGACATCGCCAACTTGTGCCGCAGGCTGAATAAGTTCACCGTCTTTGTTTTTGTAATTGGCAATCTCTTCTGCCGAACGGAATAAACCGTCCGTTTCGATCAGGTTGAAATATGACATAGCGTGGCCTTCGGCAAACATATTGATACCACGACCACCTGCGCCGTGTGCGCTATATCCGGAAATCATCAGATTCTGACCGCCTAATGTAATCTTGGTAACTTCGTTTTTGTCGGCAGCGATGTTAGCGCCTACATAATAAGTGAATTTATCTTTGATAGCACCACGATAATTTACAGCAAATTCAAACCCTTTGTTTCGTACCTGGCCTGCATTCTGAATCGAATTTCCGCTGATACCGGTAGATGCGGTCGAAGGAATTGGAAGTAATACATCATTCGTGTTTTTAACGTAAGCATCTGCGGTGAGGGTCAATCGACCGTTTAGCAGGCTGACATCCAGACCGATGTTATAGGTTTCAGTGTTTTCCCATGTCAGATTAGCCGGTGAGACTGCTTGTACGTATGGCATAGAACCAAACCATGGTGAGTTGTTTGATACATAGTTCATTCCGTCTGATATCACACTTTGGGTAGGATAGTAGCTGGTCATTTCCTGATTACCGAGTTTACCGTAGCTGAAACGCAATTTTAGCTGATCGAATACATTCTCCAGAGGTTTAAAGAACTTCTCACGGTTTATATTCCATCCCACAGAAACAGATGGGAATGCGCCATATTGATGTCCTTTCTTAAAACGTGACGAACCGTCGCGGCGGATAGATGCAGAGAATAAATAACGGTCGTCGAACGAATACATGACACGTCCGAAAAGAGATACCAATGCCAACTCATTCAGACTACTGGACGCTTTCAGATTGGAAGGGTCCACATTGCCGGGCATTGTTTCTATGAATTGAGCCATATCACTATTTTTTCCATACAGACTGTGGTTCTTATCCTTCTGGGCGGAGTAGCCGGCGAGAAGTGACAGGTTATGTTTGCCGAAAGTACGGTCATAGTTTAAAGTGTTCTCCAACACCCACGATTCCCAGGTCGATGATTTTTCTTCCAGGTCGGGCTTGTCGTTCTTCCCAAATGTTCCCAAATCATATACATCTGTATATTTACGGTATTTGGTATGCTCTTTTCTGATACCTACATTGAGCTTGTATTTTAATCCTTTGATGATTTCCGCTTGCAGATAAGCATTAAGGAAGATTCTGGTTGTTTCGGTACGTTCATCATTTACGGTCATTTCCGCCAACGGGTTAGGCAGGTTTATATCATTGGACGTACCCCAGCCGCCTGCATTGGTAGAATCATATACCGGTACTACCGACGGGAACTGGAAGATGTCGAACATGGTATCCTGATGAATGTATCCACTTCCTTTTGTCAGGTTTACAATCATTGATTCACCGATTGTTAAACGGTTATTCAAGAAAGAATAATCACTTTTTAAACGGATGTTATAAGACTCATGGTCGGTATTGCGTAATATACCTTCTTTATTGAGATAACTTACAGATGAACTATAAGAACCGTTTTTCGAACCACCACTGATAGTAGCATTGGCCTTGTAAGTCATGGCAGTGCGTAGCATTACATCTTGCCAGTCAGTACCTTCGCCAATGAAAGGTGTTGCGCCGTTTTCAGATCCATAACCATCACCTGCCAGACGATAGTAACGTGCAAAACGGCTATATTCTTCTCCATTGAAAACTTTTAGTGTTTTAGGAGTCTGGCTGAAGCCTGTGAAGAAGTTGATATCCAATTTAGTCGGCATGTCTTTCCTTCCGCTTTTAGTCGTGATTAATACAACGCCACCTGCTGCGCGTGAGCCGTAAATGGCTGCTGCGGCAGCATCTTTCAATACCTCGATAGAGGAGATGTCATTAGGATCGACCATACTGATGTCGCCAAATGCTCCATCAATTACATAAAGTGGATTGTTGTTGGATAATGAGCTGATACCACGTACGTTAACTGTCATGCTTCCATTAGGGTCACCGCTGGAACTTGCCACTGATACTCCGGGAATCTTTCCTTGTAAGGCTGTTGCGGCATTGGAAGCCACCTGTCCGTTAAGCTCTTTTGCACTGACTGAACTTACGGCACCCGAAAGATGACTTTTCTTTACTGTACCATAACCGATCACTACTACCTGTTCAAGAGCAATATTATCTTCCTCCATTGTAACATTGATTGGAGCTCCGGATGTAACAGCTCTTTCTATTTGTTTCATACCTATTGTTGAGAATATCAAAGTATTCCCTTTGCCTGCCTTGATGGAGTATTTACCATCCGCATCTGTTATTGTGCCGGTGTCTTTGTCTTTAACTCTTACCGTGACTCCAGGTAAAGGTTCATTTGTCGTAGCTTCTGTTACTACTCCTTTTACTTCAATGTCCTGAGCTGCTAGTGGAATACTAGTCATGCAGAGAAATAAGAATAGTAAGAAATGAATTTTTCTTCTCATAATTTATTGCATTAGATTTATAACTCTAGTTCAATTATCAATCAATCCATGGAAATTTCAACTGATAATCGTCTGATGCAAAAGTAGAGGATAAAGGTAGGTATGGCAAATATTATTTTAGCCGCTTCTGATACAATTTTGCTTCTTGTCTTCTTGTGTAATTAATTGTTGATTAAAAACTCATACCTTGTAAGTGAAGCCTAAATATTCTGTTTATAAGCTATATAGGCTTTGTTTATTATGTTTGTGCAACCAGTATATTGTATATTTCTGTCTTTTTTATTATATTTAGAAAAGGAATTGTGGTATTATAAGAAAGAAATATGGTATTATTATATTCTTGTAAATGATACTATTTTGCTGTCAATTGTTTGTATACTATTTCCATTGTTATGCCTGTTTAGCCTCATTGCTGGTTAAGATTGAAGATATAGGCTATTCTCAGTAGATGTTTATTTAACAATATATTCTGTTTCGTATAAGAAATAAAATAGCTATATTTGTTTATTCTATTACTTATAAGAAATAAAAATGAGAAAGCCGGAGTATTATAAAAGAGAGTTGTATATTCAACGTATAAGACCTTTTGTCAACACGCAGATGATAAAAGTTGTTGTTGGACAAAGGCGTGTAGGAAAGAGCTATTTGCTGTTTCAGTTGATGGATGAGATTCAGAGTGAGTTTCCAAAGGCGGATATCATTTATATTAATAAAGAATTATTTGAGTTTGACCAGATTAAAACGTATGCTGATTTGATCAATTATGTGTCTGCTGCAAGAAAAAATATGGATGATAAATGTTATCTGTTTATTGATGAGATACAGGATATTGAAGATTTTGAGAAAGCTTTGAGACATTTCTTTGCAGAGAACACCTATGATATTTATTGTACCGGGAGCAATGCCACTATGCTTTCCGGAGAATTGGCTACTTTTCTTAGCGGTAGGTATATTGAGTTTAAAGTATATGGTTTGACGTATGCAGAATTTTTAGAGTTCCATAAATTAGAAGACTCGGTTGAAGCATTTAGTCGTTTCTATCGGTATGGCGGACTTCCTTATCTTGCTAGTTTGCCTTTCGAGGAACATCTTATAATGGAATATCTGCGGAATATTTATAATACGATTATATTAAAAGATATAGTAAATAGGTATAATATAAGGAATGTCCGGCAGTTGCAGGATTTGACGGTTTATTTGGCTGATACGATTGGCAATCTCTTTTCTGCAAACAAAATAAGCGAATATCTGAAATCACAGCGGGTGGATTTATTACCTAAAACAATATTGGAATATCTTACTTATCTGAACAATGCTTATTTTGTGAGAAGAATCCGCCCAATAGATATTCAAGGGAAAAAACAATTTCAGATTGGCGAGAAGTATTATTTTGAGGACTTGGGGATACGTAATGCTATCCGGCCTTTTCGGGCAACTGATATTGGACAGGTATTGGAAAATGTAGTGTGCCACCATTTGCTGGTGTATGGATATACTTTATACATCGGTCGGGACGGTGATAAAGAAGTCGATTTTGTGGCTGAACGAAATGGGGAGAGACTGTATGTACAGGTGGCATATTCAGTTATAGATGAGAAAACGCACGAACGCGAATTTGGAAATTTGTTGGATATACAGGACAATTATCCCAAAATAGTAGTAACAATGGATGAACTCGAAGGTGTGTCTTATCAAGGAATAAAACAGATTTCAATTCGTAAGTTTCTGCTTGACTGGAAGTGATTTAAAATAAAAAGAGAAGCGCAAAACTGCCGATTTTATATAAGAATCGGACAGCTTTGCGCTTTTGGTCTTAGTACCTTAAAAATAAACCTGTTCTTGTTCTGCCATGACATATTTATTGGCTTCTATGAGCTTGCAAATGTTTTCTACAGAAGCAGCAGAGCGTAAACCATCTGCCGGTGTGTGAAAACAGTAATCTATCAATCTGTCGATTGTAGAGGTTGCTACGTGCATACGGGTATCGGAAGATGCGTAATAGATATACACTGTTCCGTCCTCGTCTGCAATCCACCCATTCGAGAAGAGCACATTGGAGACATCTCCAATTCTCTCTTCTCCCATAGGTGCCAATAAGAAACCACCCGGTTCGGCAATGACTTTTGTCGGATCTTCAAAAGATGTCATATACAGATAGAGTACATAACGCAGACCGGCAGCACATGCACGAACTCCATGGGCGAGGTGCAACCATCCTCTGGGGGTTTTGATAGGATGGGGACCTTCGCCATTCTTCACCTCTTTTATTGTATGGTAATGACGGTGGTTTATAATGATTTCTTCTTTCACTTCTGAATGGGTAATGTCATCTATAAGCGCCCAACCAATACCTCCTCCGTTGCCGGCGTCGATAAAGTTATCCTGTGGACGGGTGTACAGTGCATATTTGCCATTTACAAATTCCGGATGCAATACAACATTGCGTTGCTGACTTTTGGAAATCAGGTTCGGCAGTCGTTCCCAGCTTTTTAAGTCTTTAGTACGTACGATGCCTGCTTTGGCTATGGCGGAAGACAGGTCACCTGGTGCAGCGTTCGGGTCAAGGCTTTCGCTGCAGAAGATGCCATAAATCCAACCGTCTTCGTGGACCGTCAGACGTATGTCGTAGACGTTTGTTTCACTTGGGTCTGTGTCCGGTAGTTCTATCGGGTATTCCCAAAAACGAAAATTGTCTATCCCATTCGGACTTTCGGCAATGGCGAAGAATGATTTTCGGTCGTTTCCTTCTACACGGACTACCATCAGGTACTTTCCATTCCATTTGATAGCTCCCGAATTCATGGTGGCATTTACTCCGATTCGTTCCATTAACCAAGGATTGGTCATTGGATTCAAATCATAACGCCATTCCAGGGGAGCATGCTCATTCGTTAATACCGGATATTCGTACCTTTCAAAAATCCCATTACCCGGAAGAATTCTCTTGTTGGGGCGGGTTATCAGAGTTTCATGCGCTTCTTTGAGAAGACGCAATCTGTTGCTATATGATTTGTTCATATTTTTATCTCTTTATAAAAGAATTCCGGTGCAATAGTATCCGGAATCCTTTTATGCTAATGTGTAAGTTTTATTTTGTCTGAGTTATTATATATGACCATTCCTTCTTACCTTCTTCTTTGAATCTGATCCAATATTTGCCGTTCCCCTTTCCGTCTATTTCATCAGTCTTGCGAACTTCCAAATTGGTAATAATAATTTGATCCACCTCTTCACCTGCTGAGTTGAGATGAAATAATGTCGGCTTTAGCTTGTAACCCTCTGTTATAAGGCGGTTGCCTTCAAAAGACAGGATGTAACCGTTTTTATATTTCGAGCCGGATTTGGTTCCTATACTCAGGTAGTCGCGCCCGTTTTTTAATTCGAACTTGCTACTAGCCGGAATGCCAAAGACGCCATTAATAAACCATCTAGCGTATTCGTATGTCTCAAATTTGTAATCTACCATTGCTATTGTGATATCCAGAGATTTATTGAGCTTGTTGTCTTTCACTGTGACCTTTTGAGCAAGAGCTCTTTTTTCCTCTATTCCGCTTATGGTCAGTGTATTTTTATCGTCAGAGATAACGCATTCTAATGACTCGCTGGGCGTACAAGTATAATCTCCGCTCCCTTCCAATATTGTAATGGTTTGTGGAGTACCGATTTCCAGAATATCAAAGGTCATCTTTTCTAATTTAAAATCGTCTACAACCTTGATAGCAATAGCAGCTGTGAGTCCCATTTTGTCAGTAACTGTGATGTTAGCTTCACCTTTGGAAACTCCTGTGATACTGATAGCATTACCTGCTTCGGAGACTACGGCAGTAGCTATCTCCATGTGATCACTGACAACCGTATATTCACCACTACCTGCTGTGATTGCAATGTTTAGAGTTCCATCAATTGCCATTGTGTCTGCAACCTTTTCGAGTGTCAGTTGATCGCATACCGTTACTTTTACTGACGCCTTAAGATGATCTGCATCGGTTACTGTAATAGTAGCGGAACCGTTACTAACGGCAGTAACTTGCACTTTTCCTTCCGAAGTCAATTCGGCCGTTGCAACTTCGCTATTACTGCTTTCTATCTGATAGCCTCCGTTGCCAGTGATAATGCCAACCAATTCAGTGGGATTTGTAGTTTTAGTCATCACTAAGTCGGTTTTATCCAAGGTTAATTCAAAATCTTCCTTTACTTTTACTGTGATTACAGCGGAATGTTTTGACCAGTCCATGACAGTGACAGTAGTAGTTCCGTTCGCCAAACCATTCAAGGTAATTTGTTCGCCATTGAGAATTGCAGTTGCTACATTTTCATTTGCGACAGTTACTTTATAGTTACCATTTCCTTCTGTGATGTTTACTACAGTTGTAGGATTTTCTCCGTCTGCTTGGATAAAGACTTCTGTTTTATCCACTTTGAGATCGCTATATGACGGAAGATCTTCTGAACATCCGAATATCAGTATGGTGGAGCTTAATAAAGCTCCTGCCAGATATGCTATATTAATTTTCATCAGTATCTCTTCGTTTAATTATTCAACAGTTTGACTTCCTTTTTCTCTAAATTTCCCTGTGATTGTTACTACACTGTATTTAGGAACATTCACAGAACGTTTGCCCGTCGAAGACGGATTTAGTTTCTTACGCAGCCATTTAACACTGGAATTGGAAGTGTATGAAACCATGCTGTCGAATTCCTTGCCTTCTATTTCCAGCAAAGCGTCAAAGCCTTTAGTTTTTGATTTGTTCACCAATACAATGGTATACATGTCGTCTTTGATATATGCGGAGGCACTTAAATCTCTCGGGATTCTGTTTGCTGTTGTTGATTCAGGTTTTGCATCTACACGTATTGAACCTCTTTGAATATATCTGGAGAATTGTCCGATAGAGTAATAACGGTCTACGCGGTAGTATGAATTACTAAAATCCCATGTGTCGGTTTGAAGAAGGTTTTCTCCCGTTGATGTACAGTAGCGTGCTCCTGCCCACCATACGACAGCGCTAGTCTGTGCTTTCGTCAGATAGTCGTGATAGTTCTTTGCCCATTTCATTGCATCATTCCAGGTTTCGTCACGGGTTTTGTCATCGCAGGTTTCTGTTTGCCATACGTGTATACCCTTTTCCTGGGCTGCTGTCATTGGCAGGATATTGGAGTCGACTGTAGAATAACCATGGCCTGCAGCCACAATGTTAGCATTTACTAATTCCGGGTTGTTCTTTAATGAAGTTTCTACCCATGTCACGGAATTTGCCCACCAGGGTAACTCTCCATAAACAATTTTAGTGTCCTGTAAGCCTTGTCTATCCAGTTCCGGACGTAGGTTTTTGATTGTAAAATCTGCCATTTGCTGATTACCCCACAAACATCCGTCCCATCCGCCCATGGCCTGGTCGGGTTCGTTCCAACCGGAGATGCCGTAGACATTGATACCAAATTTGTTTTTAAAGGCTTTTGCAAAGCCGGTAAGGAACTCGGCATATTCTTTGCTGTATTCACTGTTGAAAGAGCCACTTCCGCCACTCACTTCTTCGCCCGCACCAAAAGATTTCCATACGATCGGAGGAGTCCATACAGAGAAGAAATAATAGATATCCATCAGCTTTCTCTTGCACAAATAGTCGATAATCCATAACTGCGCATATTCCTTATATTTCTCGCTATCTGCTTTCAATAGTACTTTTTGTTCGGCAGAATGTGCTCCCAGATGATAGTTCTCTTCTGTTTTGAAATTGAAAGTTTTACCGTCTGCGGATGCGGATGAAGCACATACTTCTCCACGATAGATGTTAAATCTCAATCCGTTTTCGCCATACAACTCGTCCATGAGCTGTTCGCGTTTTGTACATCCGTATACAGCTTCCGCCCATCCGAAATTACATCCGAAACCATCGATTTCCTGATGTTTGTTTTCCGGTAGGATTCTGATTACAGATTCTGTAGTCGGTTCCGCTGAAATACCGTCGTCTTCGTCTGAAATGACTACCGGATCCGGAATATTCACTTCATCATGGCTCAGACTGTTATCATCACAAGCTGTGATACCTCCGAGTAGCAGGAACAATGATGTGCTTAAAAATAAATATATCTTTTTCATAAAATCGTTTCTTATAGTATTCTTAATTATTTCCACAAACTATTCTGTTCTACAGATGAGTTGTTCAGCTCTCCTGACGGAATAGGGAAATATTTATGTTTTTCTCTGAAATTGGTCGCTCCTTGTTTATCATTTCCTTTAAATATCATTTGGATTTGAATCGTTGAGTACCAGCGTTTCAAGTCATCAAAACGATGGCCTTCACCGAAGAACTCGAGCAGACATTGATGTTCTATTTCTTTCATCAGGCTGGTTTGCACAAAATCTTTTTTCGGCAGGCCGGCTCTTTGACGGATTTCGTTCAATGCCCAGTTGGCTTGATCTTTGTCTGCTTCTTTAGCGCATGCTTCAGCGTAGAGCAATAACACTTCTGCAAAGCGTATAATGCGTACATTGTTTGCTCTTCCTTCTATGTTGCCCATATTATCGGCACTTTTTGATTTTACATAGTGAGCGGTGTATTTCTTCAGAAGAAATTTACCGACTTGAGCACCAGTGGCCTGACTGACATTAAAGGTAGGAGCGCCACCAGCCATTTTGGAAGCATTTCCAGTCCAAAGGTCATCCATTGTGAAAAGACCACCATAGTACTTTTCATCGTACCAGCCATTGCCTTCCGATACCCAGTCGCCATACTCGCTCGGAGTGAAGAACATGCTGGCGTAGATACGTTTGTCATATTTTGAGTCGGGTTCTGCGGTTGGATCAGTATTAGTTACCGTTTCTTTTTCTCCCTTGTCATTGATGATCGTTTTTGTAGGGCGGTTGCCGCGTGTTTCAGTTGTAAATTCGCTAACAAGGAATGCAGAAGGCATTAACTTCGCCCATCCTCCTGATTTTGCAGGTCCTACGAACTGTGCCAGTGAGCTACCTAAGCTGATACCACCCTCATTACCCCATGACATGTCTCCGTCGCTACTGTATTGCAATTCGAAAACAGATTCGGCATTATTTTCTTTGGCAGTAGTAAAGTTGTCGACAAAGTTCTCCATCAATTGATAACGTTTGCCCGATGTCCCGAATGGGCTGTAAGACGAATCAATCAACTTTTTCAATAACTCTTTGGCTTCTTTGTATTTTTGCTGCGTTACATATACTTTTCCAAGTATAGCAATAGCAGCCCCCTTTTCGATGCGTCCTTTTTGTTCGGCAGGGCGGTTTTCCGGCAGATTGCCGTCATTAATTGCAGCGAGCAGGTCTTTTTCAATCTGTATCCAGATTTCAGCTGCGGGAGAAGCCGTCTTGTTGGGATCATCCTCGTTCGACGGAATCAGACGCAAAGGTACATCTATGTAGTTGTTCACCAACAGAAAATATTGGTAGGCTCGCAGGGTCAGGGCTTCGCCTTTGATAGTGGCACGGTCGCCCTCCGTAATACCGGTTGCCGGTACCTGATCGATGTATCTAAGTATAATGTTGGCACGTTGTATACCTGTGTATAATGCACCGTAAGGGTCATTTCCCGTTGTTGCCGAGTTTTGGAACGTGGCTATGTCCCACATGCTGGCTTCTTCGTTCAATATTGTGAAAATATCATCTCCACGGCTATTGAGATTCAACCATCCGTCGAATGCACCATAATATCCGTTCATCTGATATTTGATGGGTGAGTAAGCTGCCGCTAATGCGCTTTCTGCATCCGCTTTATCTTTCCAGAAGTTTTCGTTGGTAAAGTGGTTTGGGTCTTTCAAATCCAGAAAAGAGTCGCTGCAGGATGTCAGCGCTCCTGATAGGAGGGCTGATATAAGCATATATGATAACCAATTCTTTTTCATAATTTCATTTTTCTGTGTATTAATCTTAGTATTTATAATCCTAATTGGATACCAAAAGAGAACGTACGTGGAATCGGGTAGCGTCCCTGGTCAATTCCTCTTGAGAATACATTGTAACTCACTCCGGTTGAAGAGCTTTCGCCCAGATCGGGAGTATAGCCAGTATATTTGGTTAGTGTCAACAGGTTTTCCATAGATACGTAAATGCGCAGGTTTTGAATCATTGCTTTCTGTAACCATTGTTTCGGGAAAGTGTATCCAAAGTCAATTGTTTTCAGACGTACATAAGAACCGTCTTCCAGCCATCTGTCTGTATAAGCCAGTTTGTTGTCCGTACCGTCTGCTTTAGAGAAGCGTGGCATGTCGGTGTTCGGGTTGTCCGGTCTCCAAGAGTTGGCTACATCTGTGCTTAAGTTGCCGTTGAATGCGCCTGATTCGAGACAATAACGGGGATAATTATAAATCTTGTTGCCTGCTACACCGTCGATAAAGATGTTGAGGTCGAAGTTATTCCAATCGCCACCCAATCTCAATCCAAACGTGAAGTTAGGAAGCGGGCTGCCTACATCGTGCTGGTCGTTTGTGTCAATCTTTCCATCGCCGTTCCAGTCCTTGTAGCGTACGTCACCAACTTGTGCACCCGGTTGAATCAGTTCTCCTTTTCTGTTCTTGTAATTTTCAATTTCTTCCATGCTGCGGAAGATACCATCTGTTTCAATCAGGTTGAAATAAGACATGGAGTGACCATTCTTGAACATGTTGATACCGCGTCCGCCTGCTCCGTGAGCTGAATAGCCTGAAATAGACATATACTTACCTCCGGTAGTGATTTCGGTAACCTTGTTGTTTGCAGTACTCATGTTGGCGCCAATGTAATAGTTTACTTTGTTGCCGATAGAACTGCGCCATGTAGCGGAAATTTCGATACCCTTGTTTTGTACTTGTCCTGCATTCTTGTCAGGCATTCCGCTGAGGCCAGTAGATGCTGGTTCGGGAATAGGAAGTAATACAGTGTTGGTGTTTTTGACATAGGCGTCTGCGGTAAGTGCTAATCGTCCGCTCAGTAAGGTTACATCCAGACCTACGTTATATGTTTCCGTATTTTCCCAAGTTAGCTCGCCCGGTGATACTGCTTGTACGTAGGGTAGTTTACCAAACCATATCGTGTTTCCTTGCAGGTAGTTCATTCCGTCGCTTACCACGCTCTGCGTAGGATAATAGCTGGGCATTTCCTGATTACACAGCTTACCGTAGCTCAAACGTAGTTTCAATTGGTCGAAGATATTTTCCAACGGGCGGAAGAACTTTTCGCGGTTGATGTTCCATCCCACAGATACGGAAGGATAACTGCCAAAGCGGTGCCCATCTTGAAAGCGTGACGAACCGTCACGACGGATAGAAGCAGAGAACAAATAACGATCATCGTAAGAATACATCACACGTCCGAAGAGAGATACTAATGCCAGTTCACTACGTGAGCTACTTGATTTCATCGTGATTACATTTCCGGTCATTGTTTCGATATATTTCGGAATATCGGAGTTACTGCCGTTCAAGCCGTAGACATAATCTTTTTGAGCAGAATAACCAGCCATTGCTGAAATTGTATGTTTACCGAAAGTACGATCATAATTTACGGTGTTTTCAAGTACCCATGAGTCGAAACTGGAGAAACTTTCTGAAAGATCTGGAGCTTCGTTGATGCCGTAAGTGCCCAAGTCGTATGCATCTGTATAGTTCCGGTTCTTCGTATGATTTCTTCTCATACCTAGGTTCAGCTTGTATTTCAATCCGTTGATAATTTCCGCTTGAAGATAGGCGTTCAAGAAAATTTGTGTGGTTTCACTTGTAATATCATTAATTTCAGAGATTGCATAGGGGTTCGGGAGATTGATATCCGCAGATGTACCCCACCCTGTAGCGTTTTCCGGATCAAAAATAGGAATAACGCTAGGGAAACGCAGTAAGCCGTTCATCGTGTCTTGGTCTGTACCACCTTTACCCTCTGCCAGGCGAAGAATTAAAGATTCGCCTATAGTAACACGGTTGTTGAGGAAGCTGAAATCACTTTTTAGACGAATATTGTATGATTCGTGGCTGCTGTTGCGCATAATGCCGTCTTTGTTTAGATAACCTCCTGATGCACTGAAAGATGCATTCTTTGAGCCTCCTGTGATAGCAACATTGGCTTTGTATACCATCGCTGTGTTCAGCATGACGTCCTGCCAATCTGTTCCTTTGCCGATGTATGGTATAGCGTCGGTTTCCGAACCGTAACCATCAGCTGCAAGGCCGTAGTAACGTGCGAAACGACTGTATTCTTCTCCATTCAGTACATTCAGTTTTTTAGGGTTCTGTTGAACGCCTGTGAAGACGTTAACGTCGACTTTGGTCGGCATTTCTTTGCGACCGCCTTTAGTCGTAATTAATACTACACCACCGGCAGCGCGAGAACCGTAGATGGCTGCAGCAGATGCATCTTTCAGTACTTCGATAGATTGAATATCATTAGGATCTACCATATTGATATCACTGAAAGCGCCATCTACCAGATAAAGAGGAGCATTGTTGGATAAAGAGCTGATACCGCGAACGTTGATAGTAGCCCCGTCGTTCGGGTTACCGCTTGAACTCATTACAGACACGCCGGCAATTTTTCCTTGCAAAGCAGTAGCAGCGGATGTTGCTATATCTCCGTCCAATTCTTTTGTTCCGACAGAGCTTACAGCTCCTGAAAGATGACTTTTCTTTACCGTACCGTAACCGATAACTATCACCTGATCCAGTTGTACATTATCTTCTGCCATTGAGACATTAATAGGGGAGTTGGAAGATATTTTTCTTTCAACTGTTTTCATGCCAATGGTTGAAAAGACAAGGATGTCATTCATTTTCACCTGAATTGTATATTGACCATCTATGTTTGAGATAGTCCCGTTGGTGGTTCCTTTCACCTGGACAGTAACACCGGGCATCGGTTCATTGGTCGAAGCCTCTGTTACTACGCCTGTTACTTTTATTTCCTGGGCAAATCCGGAAAGAGTAAGAAGGCATAATATAAAGAATAAATAAAATCTTTTTTTCATCATACTTTGGTATTAAACATGTACTGTTTCTTTGGAGTTTTTTATAAGTGGCTCACTCTTATTTCTACACGTCTAATAGCTGACAACAATATGTCATCGGTCTGTGAGACACAGTCTGAAGGTATGGAGAGTATTTATTGATTCTCCCCATTTCTTTCAGTGGTAAAATAATAGTGGTGTTTTCTGAAACTCCCTTTTCCCTTGGTCTTATATTAATTTGCTGCTTTTACGAATTTCAAACCGAGTTTGACATATCCGCATTCGCCGGTTGGGTTAGTAGGTATGTGGTTCTCATCGTATGTGGTAGCATCATGGTATTTTAATGCGGCTGGTAAAGTTGCCAGTAACAACTTGATGTTCGAAGTAAAATCACCCAAACCGACAAGTAATCCGTCAACAATCCCTGCTGCTTCCGGAGCATTAACAATCTCCATTAGTTTTGCTAGTACATTTCTCAATAGAACGCCATCGATATTGATTGTCAACTTACCATCGTTAAGTGTATAGTCGCAAGGAATCCCTTTTTCAAGGACTGGTACCAATAATGCAATCAGTTCCTTGGCTGGATCTCGAAGATCGCGAGTTGTGGGAGTGGTGCGAGTTGTAGAAGTAGTGGAAGTGGAAGTGGCTACTGTTCCCAGACTTGCGATTAGATCTATGAGAAAACTTCCGTTGATTTCCATAAACACTCTGTTGTCAGGAGCTTCCGGATCGAAATAATACCGCAGAACGTTATGTGGCATTTCTGAACTATAAGGGCCGGGTTTCGTCATGTCAGTGCCATAGGAATAACTGGCAAACATGCCTCCGTTTGGCTCGGCTGTTACGCTTTCTAATAAGTTTCTTACTATAACTTCGAGCTTTTCATTTATTCCTAATTGATTCATTATCATTTTACTTAGTGGTCCGCTTAGCAGAGCGAAGATACCGTTCATCGGTTTTTCGTTAATAGTAACGATGCTTACTTTGCCCAAACTTACTCCAACTTTTGAATCCCAATCAATCCACAGAGGAGAACATACAGTAGTGTTGTCTCCACTAGGTCCGGCATCCGTAGCTGTCATCCACGTACCTGCCAAAGTCTGATTGGTCAGTTCGTAATTGATGTCGATTGCTGCTTTTTCGCCTTCAATCTTCCCCTTATAATTCATAGTATATGTTGGTTGGACATAGCTTCCTTCAAACAGATAATCTGTTCCATTTCTATATAAAGGAACATTAGTAACAGTAATTTCCTTTATTCCTGGAACCGGGCTGTTACCGGTATATTTAAGTCCCCAGCCTGAAACCAATCCTCCTATTCCACCAGGGAGCGCATTAGCGATTGGAGTTTCCAAGTCTGTTTGTGCTGCCGCAAATGTGATAGAGGCCATTTCGTTATTTTCGTCTACTGACATGGTCATTTTCTTCCCATCAAGCTTTTCGCCGTTACAAGTCATTTCCAGCTCATAATCACCTTCTATACTATACTCTCCGTTTAAGTCAGGAAGTTCTTCTCCTTCTTTTCCATCATCGGTTCCACCGTTATCAGTAAACTTCTGTTCGAGATATTCATCATCGACACCGTTTACACAAGAAGTAAATACACTAGTGTAGCTCAAAAAACAGGCTACTCCAATAAGATAAGATAATTTGTTTTTCATTGCGTATATAATTTTATGTTGTTAAACTCTGGGGACAAAGGTAGGGTGGTTTGCCGTGGGGGACAAATATAATTTTATCAAATACTAATACAATATTAACAAAAGGTCTAAAAATGAATAAAAATAGTGATTTAAGTTCTTTAATTTGATACTTAAACGCTATTATTTGTCGTGTTTGTTGAGGTTGCTATCAAGTTCACGCTTTATAGACTATGATTTTAGGAAAGATACTTGTAGCTATATAATAACCTGAGTTCGGTATAAGAATAGGCTTATAACGGTGCGGTTTTGAGCCAAATCATCATATTCTACCTATTATAAATATGTTTCATGCGGCTTGCCGAATATCACTGCAAATATTCCTCTAAAAAAAGTTTTGCGA
>OGMD01000260.1_pt1 | contig 26480 bp, 20 predicted proteins | sample 1573041 | NCBI WGS metagenome assembly OGMD01 (sample SAMEA2582007, study PRJEB24529) | metagenome | biome: Human gut stool | place: China | collected 2011 | reverse complement strand
AAGCAGAATGTTGCGTCCTTTTTCCGGGAGGAAGAACCGGCGCAGCAGGAGAGATAAAGGAGTGTGCGTATGATCAACTTGAAAATTGACCCGGAGTTCCAGTCCCAGATTCCTCCTCTGACCGATGATGAATTCCATCAGCTTGAAGAAAACATTCTCAAAGAGGGCAAGCTGATCTCTCCTTTGATCGTCTGGGGTAATACCCTTGTTGACGGCCACAACCGTTATGCCATTCTCCAGAAGCATCCTGAAATTTATTTCTCCACCATGCCGCTCCCCTTTGAAAGTCGGGAAGAAGTCCTCGCTTGGATCTGTAAAAACCAGTTGGGGCGGCGCAATCTCACGCCGGAGCAAAAGAAGTTCCTTATGGGTAAGCAGTATTCCTCTGAAAAGCGTACCGAAGCATTTCGCGGCAACCAGCATACTGCAAAGAAATCTGGCGGTGTTCAATCTGAACACAACCAGAAGCCCATGAAAACCTGTGAGCGCATTGCACAGGAAAATCACAGCAGCGCAAGTTCAGTCCGCCGTGCAGAATACTACGCCCACGGCGTTGACGTTGCGGATGAACTGTCTCCCGGTTTCCGTGATCGGTTCTTCCGCGAGGAACTGCACATTCCCGACTATCTTCTCGAAAATCTCGGCAAGGCAAAGCCCGAAGAACAGGCTGAAATTTTTGAGGAAATCAAGAATCATGTGCCGAAGCCCAAAAAAGTCAAGCCTAACAAAGTAACAGTGAAGCAGGCAGAGAAAGCCGCCAGCAGCACCATTGACGAAAACTATGATGTTCCCCAAAAGTTTCTCGAACTGTACTACCGGCTCCACAATGCTGAATCTCTCATGCGAAAGAGTTGGGAGATTACGTTCGACTTGAACCCGAAACTTCTTACGCATCCAGAACAGGTCAAAGTTCTCCGCTTTGCCTTGAAACCTCATCTTGAATTTTTGAAAACGCTGGACGAAGTTCTTGCAGAATCCAGCGGTGAATCCTCTAAAACGGCATAACGGCAGGCACTTGTAAGCCATCAACGAGCCGCCAGCAGCAAGAGCAGGGCGGAAAGCATCCGCGCCCTTGCGCCTGATAAAAATTGGAACTTTGATTTTCTCGCCCGGCTTTGCCACGGTGGGACGATCAAAGGAGCGTGCGTTTGAACAAAAAGAAAAAGTCCACAAACACTTCCCCTTACCCCGATGAAGTCATCGACCGCCTGGCGCGGGCATTCTACCCGGCCATCCTTGCCTGCTGGAACAGCGAAGAAGGGCAAAAAGAATTTGCTGCATGGCAGGAAGAGCAGGCTCATCACACCACCAGTAAAGAGAAACAGAGCGTTCCCGACGGGGAACGCCCTGTTGTACATATCGCTATCGTATGTGGATTTTTGCAGGGTGCGTCCTTCGGGGCGCACCCTGTTTTTTATAGGTAGAATTAAAAAGAATTCACACCAAATCTAACTTCATTATATATTTTTTGCTCATCTATTTTTTTTCTAGCATCCTCTATTGTATATCCAAAATGCTCGCCCTCGGTTACCACATTTCCGTCAGTATCAAATACATACCCATATGCTTGACCATATGCACGGCCAGTATAAATCAAGTATGAAATAGCATTCCTTACTATCATTTCTTTGATTCCAAGGGCTTCTGCTACTTGTTTATGAACTTTTACTGGCCACGGCTGCTTTGGCAGCTCTTTTGATATTTTTTCAACCAGCTCATTTGACAGACCATAAGAAGCCAATGTCATTTCTCCATCCAATAACTGTCGATTTTTAGCCGCAATCGATTGTACTGCCTTTATATTATATTTTTGAGCGACATATTGATAAACATTCATATAAAAATGCTCTGGTAATTTTCGAGTTCGCTCAAAACACGCCCTATCAACTTCTTTAAGATCATTTATTGTTGATTTTATTTCAGCACTTGTATATCGACTAAGGTCAAATTCGACTAGTTGTTTTTCTCCAAATGCAAATGTTCCCATTAATCTACTCATAGTGGTAAAGAGGATAATTTGCTTATAATTTTTCTGAAATCTTACCGTCCGTATATTTAACTTTAGTTCTGATAAAGTCTGATCTGTTTTCTTTAACAGCCAAGCAATTGGATACCAAACATTAAGATCTGTTTCTGGGGAAAATATCTTTTGATACTTTGCATCATCTCTCATAAATCGCTGCTTCAAATTAGTTGCTTTAAATGGATTTTTATAGATAAGGCATATATAGCCTGCTGCCAAGGCCAATGGGTCAATAATAGACTCTTGTGGTATACCTCGATTCTTATAATAATTAGAACGTCTGTCATAGTAAACGCCATGCGTTTTCAAAATAGCCTCGATATCTTTTTGTGTTTTATCTGTTGCTCTTAAAGCTGCAACATTTACATTTGTTTGATTGTTTGTTGCATAGATTATCGCGTTTCTAACATTAAGATCATTTGTTATGATAATCTTAATCAGTACAGACCTTTTGTCATCTTTCTGCCCCACATCGCTAAAATGGTTGAATATAGATTCGGATGTTTGTAGTCCGTTGACAATTTGGGCATTTTCAATCGAAATAGCATTTCCAACAATATGTGCTTGCGTTCCAATTATTGTAATACCGTTATTAAACCACCAAAATTCTGGATTGTCGGAATCAGCAAGAGATTTCATAATATCTGCATTAACTGGATTCAATCCCAAATAATCTCTCACATTTGAATCGAAGATTCTACGATTGAGGTTTTCATCTGAATCTATTATAAAATCATAATAATCTATTAGTTTTGCCAAAACCACGTACTGGCCATTCTGATTTATACAGCTTTCATATCTAAGGTCTAGTGTAGTCCTACTGTTTTCTCTATATCTTGTCAAAAAGCGGTGATTTCCCCAGAACTCAAACTTTGCAGTGCACTCACTAAAAGATTCCTGACAAATTTGTTCAGCTTGGTCAGCTTTTTCTTGAATATTACTCTCAATGCTCTCATCGCCACGACATGCATAAATCAAGTTTATATTAAATTTTGTTAATGTTGTTGCCAAACGTTTATATGTCGCTATCAACAGATTTCTTTTTTTAAGGACATCTGCGTTATATTTCCCTTCTAACTCCGATGTAGCAATTGAAAAATCAAACAGCTGGAGTAAACTTGGAATCATCGTTGTTATTGGTGCTTGTTTAAAGGAATCATCATGCTTACAAGTAATTATGTAAACTTCCAATTCCGAATTTGACTTTGGCCAAAATTCTTCAGGTATACCTTCAGCAAGGTGTCCATTAACTAGTACAAAAAATTCGTCAATGCCGCCATCGTTGCGCCCATCAACAGACCCGCTAAGTATTTGCTGCTCTGAAAAAGCATAATTCTTCAAAATCTGTTCCGTTGCAAAAAATTCAAACACTTCACCGCAATTTTCAGACGGCCTTTTATTCTGTATATACTCATCTATAATGCTATCAAGTAGAACCAAATCATTTTTTGCCATATTTCCTCCTTGCAAATTTTTGTCACATTTTCGTACAATCGTCTGTATATTTTAGTATATCATGCCACTTTGAGATAATCAACTTGCTGATTGGAATCTGTCGTGTTGCCATACAAGTTATCTCCATCAGATGTTCCGCGACGCTAGCTTTGTTTCATCCTTAATCTTCCAACTTATGTCTTCCGGCCACATCCTTCAAATACCCCTCCAGATCAGCATTCAGAATCAAATCGGCATAACCAAGTGGGTCATTATAAATGAGGTAGTCCAGTTCCGTCCTCTGCGCCATGGTCACATCCAACGCATCCTCGACCCCGGTGCAGTCGATGGAGATCATTCTCCCATCCCGGAGCAGCAGCTCCACGCAGCCGGTGTCCATGTTAAAGCGGCAAACTTTTTCATCGTACTTCATACTCGTGTCCTTTCTGCCTTACGGCACTCTTACAGTTGTGACCTTCGTGATACGGTCTTTCTTCTGATAAGGTTTTGGACACACAGCCGTCAGGGAAGAGCCATTGTTCTCGTTTCCGAAGAAAACGAAAAATCCGAACCCTTCTCCTATCGAGAAAAGGTTCGGATTTTCATGGTTTGGTGCGGATAAGAGGACTTGAACCTCCACCGAGTTGCCCCGATTAGAACCTGAATCTAACGCGTCTGCCAATTCCGCCATATCCGCATATTCTGTTTTGTTCGCCGCCGTTCGGCTCGTAACGATAATTATTATACCACGGAAAACGGGAAAGTCAAGCGTTTTTTCAAAAAAGTTTTTGCATTCTTTTCCGCATATTTTATCTTGCGTCCCTGCGCACAAAAACACAGAAATCCGCCCCGGTGATGCCTGCTTCCGGGGCAAATGCCTGCCAGACCACGCTTCTTATTTTGCAGTTTTTCCTGAATTTTCTCAGATGCCCCAGAACAGCCAGAGGCTCCCCGCCCCCACGAGGACCGCTGCCAACGTGAACGGCACACCGATGCGCAGGAAGTCCCGGGTGCGGACAGTCTCGCCGTTCTTGCGGAGAATGCCGATGGCCGCGATGTTGGCCGACGCGCCGATGGGGGTCAGGTTGCCGCCCAGCGTCGCGCCGGTAAGCAGACCGAAGTAGAACAGCTCCGGCTCAATGCCCGCGCCGCCGTTCATGAGGACGGCGACGCCCTGCACCACCGGCAGCATAGCCGCCACATAGGGGATGTTGTCGATGAAGGCCGACAGCCCCACCGACGCAGCCACCAGCAGCAGATAAAGATGCAGCGGCTCGTCTCCGGCTGCGGAGTGGAACAGCTGCGCCGCCGCGTCGATGACTCCCGCCCTGCTCACTCCTTCCAGCAGAATAAAGAGGCTGAAGAGCAGCAGCAGGGTGTCATAGTCCAGCGCCCGGAACGTCTCGGCCAGCGGCTTCAGGGAGCGGCTGCGCCAGCAGGCGCGGGCGGCACCGAAGAGGCACAGCCCCATGCAGACGAGCCCGCTGCGCAAGGTATAGAGCAGATGCAGCACGCCGTCAGAAGGCTCAGGCAGGAAAGACGCCGCGATGAGCAGACCTACCGTCAGCAGGAGAAGCGCCGTGGGGACATCGTCCTCCACCTCCGTTTCCACCGTGACATGGACGGGCTGGCGCTGGTCCCGGAACAGCCAGAACAGCACCCCCAGCGAGGCCAGCGCTCCCAGCTCCACGCTCCAGAAGATGCCGGGGCGACCCTCCATCCAGAAGAAATCGAAGAAATTCATCCCCGCAAAGCCGCCCAGCAGGATGCTCGTGGTGTCCCCCACCAGCGTTGCCGCGCCCTGTAAATTGGACGACACCGCAATGGCGATGAGCACCGGCACCGGCGATAGTTTCAGCCGCCGGGCGATGGCGAGCCCTACCGGAGCCACCATCAGCACGGTGGCCACATTGTCCACAAAGGCACTGATGAACCCCGCCAGCAAAGCCAGCACCGACACGGCCCACCGGACATCCGGCACATGGGCAATGAGCTCCTCAGCCAGCCGGGCGGGCATCTTGCTCTGGATAAAAAGAAAGACCGTACCCATCATTCCCGCCATCATCAGCAGGACATTGAAGTCTACGGCCCGGGCGGCGTCCGCCAGCGTGAAATCGTACACGCCCAGCTTTCCCAACAGCAGGAACGCCCCGGCCCCGCCCAGCGCGACCCAGGGGCGGTACTGCTGCACCGCCAGCATCAAAATATAAAACAGGACAAACAGGCTCAGCGCCAGTGTCATTTCGTCTCCTCCGCAGGTTCCAGAGGCTTTGCGTCTTCTTCTATCATCCGATAGCCGACGCCAAGCTCGTTGAGGATATAAGTATTGCTGCCCGGGCGGCTGCCCAGCTTTTTGCGGATATTGGCCATATTCACCTGCAGCTTCTTGGTGCTGCTGGCGTCCGTGTCGCCCCAGATGGCCCGGACGATGGCCGCATAGGTCATCACGCGCCCGGCGTGCTCGGACAGGAAAGCCACGATGTTGTATTCCGTCTGGGTCAGGCGCACCTCCTGCCCGTCCACGAACACCTTGCGGCGCTCGTAGTTGATGGTGAGGCCCTGTGCGCTGAACACTCCGCCGGGCAGACTGCCGCCGCCATAGCGGTTCACCCGCAGCGCAGCCCGCACCCGGGCCAGCAGCTCACCGGTGCCGAAGGGCTTGGTGATATAGTCGTTGGCACCAAGGTCGAGGGCCTCGATCTTATCCTGCTCGGTGGTGCGGGCCGACAGGACGATGATGGGGGTCAGATACTTCTGCCGGATGGAGCGGATGGCGTCCAGACCGTCCCGGTCGGGCAGGCCGAGGTCCAGGATGACGAGGTCCGGGTTATAGGAGATGAACATGGTCATGCCCATCACGCAGGTCTGGGCCACCAGTGCCTGATAGCCGTTGGTCTCCAGCAGGGTCTGGATGAAGCTGCAGATGTTCGCCTCATCCTCGATGATAAGTACCTTGAATTTATTATTGCTCATCCTCTGTTTCCTCCGTATCCACTTCTTCGGTCTCCAGCCAGAACCGGATGGTCGTACCCTCGCCGGGCGTGCTCTCGGCCTTTATCTCGCCGCCGTGGGCTTTGATGATGGCCGCGCATACCGACAGCCCGATGCCCATGCCGTGCTTGCCGCCCGACGAGGTATCCTGCGTCAGGGTCGTGCCGGTGAAGAGGGTCTTGAGCCGCTCTTTCGGGATGCCGCAGCCGTTGTCAATGACTTCAAACACCGCCCGCTGCCCCAGCGTGAACACCCGCAGCGTCAGGCAGGTCATCCCCTTGGCGTGGAGCACCGCGTTTTCCAAAAGGTTCGTCAGCACCTGCTGGATGAGCATGGAGTCCATCGGGATGACGATGAAGTCATCCGGAAGTTTTGCTTCCACCGGTACGCCGGGGTGGAGCTTCTGGAACCGCACCAGCACCGTATCCACCAGCTCTTCCAGCACGGTGGGCGTCTTCTGGATGGCGACGCCGTCGGCGTCGATGCGGGTGACGGAGAGCAGATTCTCCACCATCCGGTTGAGCCACTGGGCGTCGGCACAGGCCTCGGAAAGGAGCTTTATCTTCTGCTCCCGGCCCAGCGAGTCGTAGTTGTCGATGACCGTAGAGCAGGCCCCGTAGATGGACGTCAGCGGAGTGCGCAGGTCGTGGGAGACAGCCCGCAGGAGGTTGGCCCGCATCTTCTCCGTCTCGCTCTCCATCCGCAGCTGCTCCTGCTTTTTGACGCGGGTGGTCAGGGTGCTCGTCATAAAGGAGACCACCAGCATCACCACGCCGGAGAAGATGTTCTCCGGGATGGTGAAGTTGAAGGCAAAGTAGGGCGTGCGGAACGCGAAGTTGACCGCCAGCACGCTGATGACAGAACCGGCCACGCCCCACCAGTAGCCGTCGGTGTACATGGAAACAAAAAACACCGCCAGCAGGAACACCATCGAGGCCACACCGTCGATGCGGCCGCTGATGAACTGGATGAGCGTCACACAGGCGAACGCCCCGATGAGCGCCGCCAAAAGTACCCAGACGTCCTTTTTCCGGAGCATCTGCTTCATTTGCTGTCCCTCCCGATATATATTCGGTTACACTGTAAAAGTATACCACAAATAAATTAAAGATACAGCAAAGGGTGGGCATTTTTCCATGGTTTCAAAGGGTTGACAAAAGTGCGTTCCTGGCTCACAATAGAATCATCTTCTTTATCGTAATAAAGGAAAGGGAAAGAATATGCTGTATTTTGAGAACGACTACTGCGAGGGTGCGCATCCCGCCATCCTGCAGAAGCTGACGGAAACGAACTTCGAGAAGGTGTCCGGCTACGGCACCGACCCCTACTGCGCCAGCGCAAAAGAGAAGATACGCACCGCCTGCGCCTGCCCCGAGGCAGACGTCTTCTTCATCTCCGGCGGCACCCAGGCCAACTCCATCGTCATCGCCTCCATGCTCCGCCGCTGGGAGGGCGTCATCGCCGCCGCCACCGGCCATGTGGCCGGTCATGAGGCGGGTGCCATCGAGTTCACCGGCCACAAGGTCATCGGCCTGCCCCAGAAGAACGGCAAGCTGGATGCCGCCACGGTGGAGGATTTCTGCAAGACCTTCTACGCCGACTCGAACCACGACCACATGGTCTTCCCCGGCATGGTGTATATCTCCCACCCCACCGAGTACGGCACCCTGTACAGCAAGGCTGAGCTCGAGGCCCTGTCCGCCGTCTGCCACACCTACCATATGCCCCTCTTCGTGGACGGCGCACGTCTGGGTTATGCGCTGGTGAGCGAAGGCACCGATGTGACCCTGGCCGACCTCGCCAGGCTCACCGACGTCTTTTACATCGGCGGCACCAAGGTGGGCGCACTCTGCGGCGAGGCCGTGGTCTTCCCCCACGGCGCACCGGCCCACTTCATGACGATGGTCAAGCAGCAGGGCGCTCTGCTGGCCAAGGGCCGCCTCATGGGCATCCAGTTCGACGTTCTCTTCACCGACGACCTCTACACCCGCATCAGCCGCAACGCCATCGAGACGGCCAACGCCCTCAAGAAGGGCCTCGCCGCAAAGGGCTACCGCTTCTTTATGGACTCCCCCACCAACCAGCTCTTCGTCGTGCTGGAAAACACCCAGCTGGCCGCGCTGGAAGGCAAGGCAAAGTTCGGCTTCTGGGAGAAGTTCGACGACAGCCACACCGTCGTCCGCATCGCCACCAGCTGGGCCACTAAGATGGAAGAGATCGAGCAGCTCATCGCTCTGATGTAACTGCCAAAACTTTTCCCTCCATTTTATGCGAAACGCCGGTTGCTTTTGAGGCGTCAGTATGCTATCTTTGAAAGAAACATGAGTGGAAGGAAGGTTTTCTCTATGGGCTTTTTGGACAGGCTCTTCGGCGGCAGGGCAAAGACTGCGGAAGAGACGCGGTTCCCCGGTGAAAAGATGGTCGTCAAAGCCCCCATGGACGGCATCGTTCTCCCGCTGGAACAGCTCCCGGACGAGACGTTCGCCGCAGCCATCCTCGGCCCGGGCTGCGGCATCGAGCCCACCGGCGGCACGGTCTACGCTCCCTTCGACGGGAAGGTCACTTCCATCGTCCCCACTCTCCACGCTGTTGGGCTGGAAAGCACCGAGGGCATCGAGCTGCTCATCCACATCGGGATGGACACCATCGCCCTGCGGGGCAGCAGCTTCACCCCGCTGGTCAGGGAAGGACAGGCCGTCAAAGCCGGAACGCCCCTGCTGAACGTGGACCTCGACGCCATCCGCGCCGCCGGGCTCTCCACCGAGAGCGCCGTCATCGTGACCAACGCCGATGACCTGCCAAAGCTCCATATCATCGCGGGCGGCATCATCTCCACCGGCACGCCGCTGTTCAAATTTGAGTAAGATGCAAAAAGACATCCGCCGTCGGCAGATGTCTTTTTCGTTATGCTCATGCTTTTTCGGGCTTATACTGCAGGACCCGCTCGGAGACGAGGCCGTTGAAGAACTGGATGAAGGGTCCGAGGCAGAACGCGCAGATGAGGGTGCCCAGACCCACAAGACCGCCCAGAAGCCAGCAGAGCAGGGCGCAGAAGGCGTCGGTGAAGACGCGGCAGCCGAAGTACTGGAAGTGCGTGTAGTCCCGCAGACCCAGCGAGAGGTAATCGTAGGGCGCAATGCCGAGGTCAGCTGTCTGGTAGAGGGACGCGCCCAGCGCCGTCACAAGGACGGCCAGCACCACCCACACCAGCTGTTCCGGCAGGGACGCTGCCGGGCCGAAGGCCGCGGCAATGGGGTCGTAGAAGAAGGTTATGATGAACCCCATGCCGATGCCGTTGACGAAGGTGCCAAGGCCGATGTACTTGCGCCCGAACCAGAATTCCAGCGCAAAGAAGAGGATGTTGGTGGCGACGTTCTGCACGCCCAGCGAGATGCCCAGCAGCTCGGCAAGGCGCATATTCAGCGCGCTGATGGAGTCGTTGCCGAGATGGGACTGCTTGAAGAGGGCGATGCCCAGACCAATAATGACAATGCCCACCACCATGCCCACGATGCGGCGGGTGGTCGGCTTTTGGGTGGTCGAAGTGCTCATGAAACGGCCTCCTGATTTATTTTTCTCTATTATAACGCTGCAGGAGGGTCGGCGCAATCAATATTGCACAATTATCTGTTTCATTGTGGGAAACTCATTGTCTCAAGTCTTCTTCCAGCCGGGCCTTGTCCAGCCCCTCGCCGATAACGATGAGCACCTGCTGTCCCTGCGGGATGGGGGCCGCCGTCAGACCGGCGGCGGCAGCATTCAGCTCATACCACTGGCCATCATCCTCCACGAAGCCTTTCACCCGGAGGACATTTCCGCAGGCGGGGTCGGTGAAGAGGGACGGGATGTTCTTTTCCAGCTGAGCACGGGGCAGACCCAGCTCGAGAAAGTAGGCCGAGGTAAAAGCATCATGCGCGTCGAAGTGGAGCTTTTCGCAGCTGGCCTGCCTATAGCCGCACTTTGCGATGCGGGCCATATCGTCGCCGGTCAAATCGGCCCAGTCCCTCGCAATGATCTCCTCCGGGCCGAACTTCCGGGAGCACTTGCAGGCTTCCAGCGCACGGGCCAGATGGGCTTCTGCCCCCTGCTTCTGCGCGTCAGAGGCCAGCTGACAGCGGCTCAGGAGGACACTGCCCGCCCATGCACTCTCGGAAGCGAGGATATATTCTGCCTGCGGGGAAAGTTCTTCCGGCAGAAGGGCATCCACGATGGCGATGACATTGCCCAGCTGATACCAGCGGTCCAGCGGCTCGTCCCGCAGCACGTCGAAAAACTCGTCCACGTCAAAGATCCCGCTGGGCTCCACGATGACCCGCTCAAAGCCCCGCATGGCCATGGAGATGAGCTTCGTCCGCATCCGGCGCTGGTGGGTGTCGCAGTCGCAGCCGCCGCTGATGGTCTCCAGCTCCACGCCCTGCGCCTCGAGGTCCTGCAGGAGCATGGCGTCCACGTTCACCGCGCCGAAGTCGTTTTCCAGCACACAGACTTTGACGCCCTGCCCGGCCCACCATGCCGCGTATCTGCGCAGGAAGGTGGTCTTCCCTGCCCCGAGAAATCCTGTGATAAGGTCTACCTGAACCATTGTCCTGTCCTCCTGTTGTATCAGCTTTTCAGCGTTAGTATAAACTGACAGCCGTCGATTGTCAAACACAAGAAACGGCCCTTTCCCGGTCTGGGAAAGGGCCGTTCCGCCGCAATGCTGGGAGTTCCTTACAGGAATTCGACGCTGCCGTCCTCGATGTGGTACATCGCACCGACGACCCGCAGGCCCGTTTCCTCCTCGATGTTATGGATGCACAGGCTCTTTTCGATCTCCTGCACACTGTGCCGGACATTGAGACAGCTGGCCTTGTAGGGGTCTGTTTCATCCCCGATGGCCTTTTTTATCTCGTCCGTGATGTAGCGGATATAGCCGGCGGGCTCGTGGTTGATGGCGGCATCCACTGCACCGCAGTGGGTGTGGCCCAGCACCACCACCAGCCGACAGCCCAGATGGCCAGCAGCGTACTCGATGCTGCCCAGCTGGTGGTCATCGATGATGTTGCCCGCCAGCCGGATGACGAACAGCTCACCGATGCCCGCCGAGAAGATGTTCTCTGGGATGACCCGGGAATCCGAACAGGTGACGATGATGGCGTAGGGCGACTGGCCCTTCGCCCATGTGGACATCCGGATACGGCGGGAAATATCGCCGCTCCCGTTTTCCGCGTTCAGGTATTTCAGATTGCCCGCCGCCAGCTTGTAGATGGCATCGGCCGCGGTGCAGACTGGGGTCTCACGCATTGCAGCAGCCTCCTTGGAAAAAAGTGGTAAAAAGTATCCTGCAAAAATGCCCGGCCGTCCAACGAAGGGCAGCCGGGCGGGAACTCAGTTTATCAGAAGTGGATGACGCCGAGGATCAGACCAGCGACGAGGCAGACGATGGAAACGCCCCACTGCCAGCCGAAGCAGTACTTGATGTGGTCCTTGATCTCGACACCGGCCAGACCGATGCCCAGATAGGTAGCGGGAGCCACCGGGCTGATGAAGGTAGCGCAGTTGCGGCAGACGACCATTGCGATGGCGATGTGAGCCGGGTTGACGCCGAACTGATTGCCAACGCTGACCAGAACGGGCAGCAGGCCGTAGAAGTAGGAGTCGGTGTCGAACAGCAGAGCCAGAGGCACGCTCAGGATGCCGATGATAACAGGCAGGAAACGGCCCATGGATGCCGGGATAAAGCTTGCCATGACGACTGCCATCTTCTCCATGATGCCGCTCTTGCTCAGGACACCGAGGAAGACACCGGCGCACAGGATGGTGGAAGCCATGCTCAGACCAGCGGAAGCGTGGCTCTTGATGATGGAGTTGTGCAGCTTCTTGCCGCGGTAGTTGACCAGAATGCCCAGAGCGCAGCCGACCATAAAGACGTAGTAAGAGGGGAAGATGTCCAGGACCAGCACGATGATGACGGCCAGAGTCAGGATGACGTTGAAGATGAAGTTCTGGGGACGAGCCAGAGTCTCGTCCTTCTTGCCGTCGTCGGAGTCGTCGTACTTGCCGGCGTCCTCAGCAACGATGGAATCGCCGAGCTTTGCGATGCGCTTCTTCTCCTGCAGGCCCCAGAAGATGGCGGTGCCGACAGCCAGCACCAGGCCGACGATCTGCATGGGCATGAGCTGGAACCACAGGTCGTTGGGCTCCATCTCGATGACGCTTGCGGCGCGCATGGTGGGGCCGCCCCAGGGCATCAGGTTCATGACGCCCATTGCGGTGACGCAGATGAGCAGCAGGGTCTCACGGCGCATGTGCAGGCGCTTGTAGACGGGCAGCATGGCGGGGATGGTGATGAGGAAGGTGGAAGCGCCGCCGCCGTCCAGATGGCCGATGATGGCGATGAGGCAGGTCATCAGAGCAACGCCGACGACGTTGTTGCCGACCTTCTTCATCAGCGCACCGATGATCTTGTCGAACATGCCTGCATCGGTCATGACGCCGAAGAACAGGACGGAGAAGATGAACAGGACAGCCGTACCGTGGACGCCCTTGACGCCCTCCTTGATAAAGCCAGCCATTTCATCCAGGGTGAAAGCACCGGTAGCCACCAGAATGGCTGCGGTGATGGTCGAGACGCTGACGAATGCCAGTGCAGGGACCGTGACATTGCGCAGCAGCAGCACGATGACCGCAATCACCGTTGCAAAGCCGAGCAGAGCGAGGATCGTATCACTCATGGGTTTGTACTTCCTTTCCTTTTTTCATGTGCCGGGGATGCATTCCGTTTTATCCTCCGGAATCATTCCCGTTCGTTATGGTTCCAGTATACAGGCTCAAACTTACAGCCCAAAGCCCTTCTCGTTACGGTTTGTTAAGAAATTCCTTAATATCCTGTAAGATTGTGTATGGAAGGTTGGATACAATAGAGTGCAACACAAAAGGCGTCCTTTCGGACGCCTTTTGCGTTGTTTATTCTTTCCGGCTGCTCCTTATCTGCGCCAGAAGCGTAGACGCCGACACAGGTTTTACCACATAGCCGTCGATGACGCCGTGGCTGCGGGCGTCCACGATCTCTCTTGTAGGGGCATTGGTCATCACGATGCGGGTCATGCCCGGGTAGCGGCCCCGGATGGCCATGCAGAAATCCACGCCGCTGCTGCTCATCAGGCTCTCGTCGATGGCAAGGACGTCGAAGGGCTGCTGCTCCAGCAGCTGGCGCAGCTCGCCCCGGCGGGAGCAGGTGGACACGCTCAGGCCCAGCGCGCTGAGGTCTTTGTCCAGCAGGTCGAGGACCTTGTTGTTGTCGTCCGCCGCCAGGATGCGCAGCTTGCTGTCCACGCCCCACTGCAACTGTTCGCGCTCCTGCTGCTGTTCCAGCACCGGCAGATAGACATAGAAGGTCGTGCCTCTGCCGATGGTGCTCTCCGCCCGGATACGGCCCCGGTGGGTGCGGATGATCTGGTCCGCCAGAGCAAGGCCGAGACCGGTGCCTTCGCCGGTCTTCTTTGTGGTGAAGAAAGGCTCGAAGATGTGCTGCATCGTCTCCTTGTCCATGCCGCAGCCGGTGTCGGTGACGCTCAGGCAGACGTAGCTTGACCACTCTTCGGAGATCTTCTCTTCCGGGAAGAGCGCCGCCAGCTCACTGCGCGGCACGACACTGCCCCGGATGGTCAGCTTTCCGCCCTCGGTGCCGATGGCGTGGATGGCGTTGATGCTGATGTTCAGCAGCACCTGCTGCAGCTGGGTCGCGTTTCCCAGAACACATTCGCCGCTGAGCTCATTTTCTTCCTTCAGCTCCACGTTCTTCGGGCAGTTCGTCTCCACCAGTTTCCGGGTTCGATGGAGCAGTCCCTCCACCGACACGGCGTCGTAGACCGTCTCCACGTTTTTCCGGCTCATGGAGGAGATCTGTTTCACGACCTCCTGCGCCTTCTGGGCCGCCTCGCTGATCTCCATCGCGTTATCATAGATCTCGCTGCCCGGGTCGGCGTCGGCCATAATGAGGTCGGCATAGCCGGTGATGGGGGTCAGGAAGTTATTGAACTCATGAGCGATGCCGCCGGTGAGGGTCCCCATCATCTGCAGCCGCTGGCCGTGGGCCAGCGACTCTTCGCTGCGGTGGAGCTCTTCGAGGGCCTGGTTCAGAGTTTTCAGATCGCTGATCTCGGTCGCGCTGCGGCGGTCACGCTCCTGCAGCCGGAACATCTGGAACATGAAGAGCACCAGCACCAGCGCCACTCCGCCGAAGATGAGGACCACCTTCACGAAGCTCTGCTGTACCGGCTCGTAGAAATCGTCGTAGTCCACCACAGCGCTGACGATCCAGAAACTGCCCCCCACGTCCAGATGACGAAAGGCGCTTATCTTATGCACCCGGGGCAGATCCGGGTCGGCCCACCAGTAGGAGTAGTAGTCCAGCGTACCGGATTCCTCTTCCTGCTGAGCGCGCAGCAGCTCACTCAGACTGCTCATGTCCAGTTCCTTCCCCTGATAGATGCGCTGGCGGCCCTCCACGACCTTGATGCCCCACTGAACGGCTTCGGGGTGCATGACCACAAGGTTATCGTCATTCTTTATCATGATGTAGCCGTTCCTGCCGACATGGATCTCCGAGATGAGCTGCTGATACATGACCGTGGAGTCTACCACGAGACAGACTGTCTCATCCCCGGCCTTCTTCTTCATCACAAGATAGTGCTCGCCGCCGCTGTGGTACTGCCAGTAGGAGATGTTCTCCGTCCGGGTGATGAGGACATCGCAGACGGCGCTGAGGCCGTAGCAGCTGTAGATGACCTCGCCGCTGCTGTTTTCCAGCCAGACGTCCCGGATGGTATCGCTCCGGGCCACCGTGGGGCGGAACGCTTTGCTGGCCTCCGCTTTTTCTGCGATGGAGTCCAGCCGGTCGGCGTATTCTTCCAGCAGGACGCGGATGCTGTCGGCGGTGCTCTGCACCACCAGCTCCATCTGCCGGGTCTGGCTGTCCATCATGGCGGTGCGGTAGTCCTTCCATACCATACCCACCACGACAGCCAGTGCGGCTACCGTGACGACGCCGATGGCCAGCGGCACCCACAGGGTGCGCAGCGTCTGGAACCATGTCTTTTTCGGGGCGTTCTCCTTCATATCGAGTCCTCCTTTGGGGCGGTCTTGCTCTTCCTGTCTAAAAATGTTATAATTTTATTTATTGCAAGTGAAACAAATTTTCCGGTCAGAAAAGTACAGGGAGTTATCATGTCGTATCATGTTCTTATTGTAGACGATGATCCAGCGATTTGCAAACTTTTATCGAAAGTTATGATAAGCAATGAGATGGACCCTCTCGTCGTCAACAGCGGCGCGGCGGCGCTGGACCTCATCGCGCGGCAGAGCAACACGCTGGATATGATCCTGATGGACATCACGCTGGGCGACATGGAGGGATTCGATGTCATCCAGACCATCCGGCGCAACGGCGTCACCACGCCGGTCATCATCATCAGCGGCCGCAACGAGGACTACGATTTCATGTACGGCCTCTCGCTGGGCGCCGACGACTATGTCACCAAGCCCTTCCGTCCCCAGATTTTGGGCGCAAAGGTCAAGGCCCTCATCCGCCGCAGCAAGAGCTTCTCACAGGAGAACAACCAGCAGATTAGCTGCGGGCCTTTCCTCTGCGACACCACCACCATGCGCTTTTATAAAAACAATGTGGAGCTGAACCTCTCCGAGAAAGAGCGCAGCCTGCTGCTGCTCTTCGTGCGCCACCCGCAGCAGGTGTTCACCAAAGACATGATATACGAGCAGATATGGGGAAACCTCATTGCCGTGGACGACAACGCCATCATGGTCTACATCAACCGTCTGCGCAGCAAGATAGAGGACAACGCCCGCACGCCCCAGCACATCATCACCATCCGCGGCGTCGGCTATCGTTTCGTGCCGTAAGAGCGTCATTTATTTTTTCATAGAAACAAAGAAGAGCAGCCAACTGCGCGCGGTGCAGTTGGCTGCTCTCTGGTTTTATGCCAGTATAAAACACAAAACCTTGAAAAAGGAGAATCGCATGAAGCTTGTGTGCGTATCCAGCCGCAAAAGCGGGGGTGAGAAGAGCGAAGGAATCTCCGTGAATCCATTCCGAAGCGTGGTTGGCAAGCCACATTCCCGCTTTTACGCTATATCACTCAATCTTCGCGGAAAGAGAAAGGCTTGACTTCGCGGACAACGTCCATGACAGTGCCGTCGCGGGCCTCGATGATGCCCACGATGCGGTCGCCGAACTGGACCTTCTCCGGCTCGCCGACGATGGAGTAGGCGATGTCGCGCAGCTCCTCGATGGTCTTCAGAGGGACGCAGTCGGCGTCCTGCAGGGCCTTCAGCAGGTCAGGGCGCTTGGGGTTGACGGCCACGCCGTAATCGGTAACGACGATGTCAACGCTCTCGCCCGGGGTGGTGACGGTGGTCACGTCGGTGCAGATGGCCGGGATGCGGCCCTGCAGCAGAGGAGCGATGACGATGGTGCATTTTGCACCCTGTGCGGTATCGGGATGGCCGCCCTGTGCGCCGGTGATGATGCCGTCAGAACCAACGACAACGTTGCAGTTGAAGTGGGTATCGACTTCCAGAGAGGCCAGGATGACGTAATCCAGCTTGTTGACGAAAGCGCCCTTGTTCATCGGGCTTGCGTACTCGCCAGCAGAGATGGGGAAGTGGTTGGGGTTGGAAGCGACGTTGTTGACAGCGTCCAGGTCGAAGTCCTGCGTATCGACCAGCTTGCGGGCCAGACCACGGTCCAGCAGCTCGCACATGGGCTTGGTCAGACCGCCGACACCCAGACCCATGTGGATGTTCTTCTCTTCCATGATCTTGGACAGAGAGATGGTGGAGGCAATGGATGCGCCGCCGACACCGGTCTGATAAGAGAAGCCGTCCTTGAAGTATGGGGTATTTGCAACGACCTGAGTGCAGTACTCTGCCATCAGGATCTTGCGCTGGTCGGTGGTGGGCTTTGCAGCGCCGGTAGCGATCTTCTCGGGGATGCCGATCTGGTCCACGACGCAGACGTAATCCACCTTGGTCTGGTTGATCTCTGCGGGGTAGTTGGGGTAGTCCACGAGGCAATCGGTGACAGCGACGACATAGTCAGCCATCTCAGCGTCAACGTAAGCATAGCTCAGGACGCCGCAGTTGGTCTTGCCGCCCATACCGGAGCAGTTGCCGTACTCGTCGCAGGAAGGTGCGCCGATAAAGGCGATGTCAACGTGAGTCTCACCGGTCTCGATGGCGCGGACACGGCCGCCGTGGCTGCGCATGGTAGCCAGGCCCTTCAGCTTGCCATGAGAAATGGCATCGCCGATCTTGCCGCGGACACCGGAAGACTCGATGTTGACGATGGTGCCGTCCTCGATCATGGGGACGAGGGCGTCATGAGCCTTGCCCAGAGAGCTTGCGCTCAGGGTGATGTTCTTGAAGCCCATCTTGTGGATCTCTTCCATCACCATGCAGACCACGAGATCGCCCTCGCGGAAGTGGTGGTGGAAGGAGACGGTCATGCCGTCGTGGGCATTGCACTTGACCAGAGCCTCGTGGATGTCCTTGACCATCTTATCGTGGTCGTTGCGCATCACGGGGGTGACCTTCGGGCTGGCCTTCTGGAAGGCCTTGCCGTCCTTATAGTTGTTGCCCTGAAAAACCTCTTTGCCGGTGCGCTCGAGGATCTCTTCGGGAATTTCTCTGCCGACTGCGTTCAACATAATTACAAATCCCCCTTATACACGCCGGATGCCTTTGCCAGATCGATGGTGCGCTTTGCACCGTCGTAGAAGGCGATGTCGATCATCTTGCCGTCAACGGTGAAGACGCCGATGCCCAGAGCCTTCTTGGAGTCGATCTCCTTGACGACCTTCTCAGCGAAGATGATGTCCTTCTGGGTGGGAGTAAAGATCTCGTGGACGATGGGGATCTGACGGGGGTTGATGATGGATTTGCCGTCGAAGCCCATCAGGTGGATGTTCTCGACGTCCTTGCGGAAGCCGTCCATGTCCTTCAGGTCGGTGAAAACGGTGTCGAAGCACTGCACGCCTGCTGCGCGGGCTGCAATGATCATCTGCTGACGGGCGCCCATCAGCTCGATGCCGGTGCCGGTGATGTGGGTCTGCAGGTCCTTGGTGTAGTCGCCGCCGGACAGTGCGATGCCGAACAGGCGCTCATCGCTCTCGCAGATCTCCAGAGCGTTCATGACGCCGCGGGCAGACTCCAGAGCGGCGATGATGAGGACTTCGCCCTCAGGACGGCCATAGGTCTTCTCGTCCTCGGCGATGGCAGCAGCCACGCGGTGGACGTCCTCGGCGTGCTCGGTCTTGGGGATGCGGATGGAATCGCAGCCGCCGGCCACACAGGCACGGATGTCTTCACGCCAGTAGGGAGTGTCCAGACCGTTGATACGGACGACCCGCTCTGCACCGCGGTAATCCACGGTCTTCAGGGCGTGATACAGGCTGAAACGGGCGACATCCTTCTGGTTCTCGGCGACAGCATCCTCGAGGTCCAGCATCAGGGAGTCGGCCTTATAGATGTAGGGGTCTTTGATGAGGCCGGGCTTCTGCGCATTGAGGAACATCATCGTGCGGCGCAGGCGCTTCTTGTTCGGATTATTCATCGAATGGCACCTCCCCAAGGCAGATTCTCATACTGGTCAACAGAGCGGAACACCGCGCCCTCGATGCGGGCCTTCAGGGTGCAGTCCAGTGCGCCCTTGTCCACGATGGTGATGCGGACGTTGTCGATGTCCAGATTCTTCAGGGTTTCCAGTGCGACCTTGCGCAGCTGGTTGCCGTACTGATGGATGACAGAGCTTTCGAGGGAGAAATCGATCTTACCCTCACCCGGCTCGACGGTCACCATGCAGTCGCTGGATTCCAGAGTGCCAGCCGTGGCTGCTTTCTTGATCTCCATGCTTTTTTCCTCCTTGGCAGGTGGTTTCTTCAATCGTTATACCGTACTTGTGGGGCAGCGCCTCACTGCGCCGCTCCTGATGATTCTATCATAATCGGACAATCTTACAAAAGGCATAGCGTCAGTCTTAATATTCGTTAAGAATCGCCAAAAATTTCTCTTGTACACAAGATTTATTCCATTTTGTCATGCTGCTCGCGCATTTTCTCTTCCATTTCCCCTCCTTTCCTGCACGAGATGCCATCCGGCGCTGTTTTTGCCTTTTTCTCAGCTCTATCCTACCGCACTCGGCAGCATTTGTGAAATGAAAAGATGGAATCCTTATCCATCCAAAAAGGGAATGGGTAGTGCAAAACAGGCAAAACCACTGGCTGTGCGTTTTGCCTGCTGCGGAAAGATCTTTTTTTACACGGGGCTGAAGCCCTTACCGATGATCTCGCTGGAATTTTCTATCATGATAAAGGCCGTCGGCTCCTGCTGCCGGATGAAGTTGCGCAGGCGGATGGCCTGACTGCGCCGCATGGTAGTCATGATGACCGTCTTGTGGGCGTCAGAGTACGCGCCGCGCGCTTCAAAGGTGGTCGCGCTTCGGTTCAAATCGTGGATGATGAAGTTGCAGATGGGCTGCGGGTGCTCACACACGATGTTGAAGCACTTACAGAGGTTCATATTCTCGATGACGTTATCCACCACCATCGACTTGGCCACCAGACCCATGATGGAGAACAGACCGGTGGAGGGGCCGTACATTGCAAACGAGAAGCCCACAGCCGCCACATCCGCTGCCATCAGGGCAGAACCGATGTTCATGCTGGTGTACTTTTTCAGGATCATGGCGACGACATCCGTGCCGCCCGAGGATGCGCCGATGTTGAACAGGAGCGCCGAACCGACAGCCGGGAGCATAATGGCAAATACCAGCTCCAGCATAGGCTGGTCGGTCAGAGTACCGTGCATCGGCACCAGAACGTCCAGCGCCTGCAAGCTCACTGACATCACGATGGTCGCATAAACGGTGCGGATGCCGACGCTCTTGCCCAGAAAGATGAAGCCCAGCACCAGCAGCGCGTAGTTGGCCACTGTGGTGAAGGTACTTGCCGAGCAGTGGAGCAGCTGGCTGAACACGGTGGAAAAGCCGGTCACGCCGCCGAAGGCAAAGTGGTTTGGGAATTTGAAAAAGTAGATGCCGATGACCATGATCCAGATGCTGACCGTGATGAGACCATACTCAGCCAGCGTCCGGAGCCAGGGATTTTTGATTTCCTTTATTGTTGACGCCATAGTCTGATTTTTTGCCGCCCTCCCGCTCACATGGGGCCGAGGTGGATTGCCTGTGCGATCATCAGCAGCACAGAACCAACGGCCATCCAGATGAGGAACAGCTTCCACATGAACTTCATCCAACGGTCATAGGGAATGTTCACAGCGCTGATGATACCCATCAGAGCGGTAGAAGTGGGCAGGACGTAGTTGCAGAAGCCGTCGCCGAAGTTGAAGGAAAGAATTGCGGTCTGACGGGTAACGCCCACGAGGTCGGCCAGAGGTGCCAGAATGGGAATGACAGCTGCTGCCTGACCGCTGCCGGAAGTCAGGAAGACGTTGATAATGGTGTTTGCCAGCAGCATGGCGGGTCCGAGCAGGATGGTGGGGACGAAGTTCAGGCCGTTTGCCAGTGCGTGGACAACAGTATCGGTGATGTGGCCGGCGTTCATGATGCTGCTGATAGCCTGTGCCATGCCGATGATAAAGGCAGCGCCCAGCATCTTCTTGCAGCCCTCAAGGAACTCTTTGGAAATCGCAGAGGGACCAAAGCCGCCCAGTACGCCTTCGATGACAGCCAGTGCGAGGAAGACAGCTGCGGTCTCAGCCATATCCCAGTCGAGCTTGATGCCGCCGTAGACGATGAGGATAAGGGATGCGAAGAAGACCAGCATAATGAGGATCTTGCGGGCGTCCAGCTTGCCGAAGGAGTCGAGGTCAGCAGCATTGCGGAACTCGCTGGTCTTGTCGATCTCGTACATGGGGCTGAGTTCAGGATGCTTCTGGATCTTCAGTGCGTAGCGGATGAGGTAGATGTTCGTGATAACATAGAACACAGCAAAGCAGATAAAGCGGTATCCCACGCCGGAATACAGCGGCAGCCCGGCAATTTTCTGAGCCACGATGGTGGTGTTGATGTTCAGAGGGCCAGTGGAGAAACCGATAGCGCCGCCCAGCAGGATGATGGATGCACCGGTGATGGAGTCCAGACCCATCGCAAAAGCCATCATGACCATGATCGGTGCAAAGGCAATGAACAGGTTGACGCCTTGCGTGGTGCAGATGAGGCCGAAGACCAGCGTCAGGATAGGCAGGAACAGATAGATGCGGGTGGAGAAGATCTTTGCCATCTTGGCAACCACGGCGTGGAGTGCGCCGGTCTTGGTCAGGATGTGGAAGGCACCGCCTGCGAACATGATGACCAGCATCAGATCAATGCGCTTGATGAAGGCATTGACGATGTACAGAGGAATTTCGAGCGGGTTGACGGGAGTCTTATCAATGTAGTTGAAATCGTTGGGGTCGATGACCTTAATGCCTGCTTCGTTCTCGAAGCGGGTGTAGGAGCCTGCCGGGATGATCCAGGTCAGCAGGACCGCAAACAGGATGATGATGCCGATGATGACGAAGGTATGCGGCATCTTGAATTGCTTCTTTTTCGTTTCCATAATTTTTTCCTCTCTTTTGACACACCAAAACGTCAGCTCTGGCCGTGCAGTTCTTGGGCCAGATTCTCATGGAACTCCTTCTTGATGACTTCCAGCTTTTCCGGATCCTCAATGAGCTGTACGCCCGTCAGAGCCAGGATCTTTGCGCCGTAGACCACCGCATCGTGGGCCGCTTCGGTCTTGCCGGCATCCAGATACTCCTGCGAGTGAGCTGCTGCACCCTCCGGGACAAAAGCCACGCGGATGCAGGTGCCGGGTACATGGCGCATCACGTTGCCGAAGTCGGTGGACCCGGTCTTCTGGCGGGCCGGACGGATGCAGGGAGCCTTGACCTTCTCGGCCTGCTCCATCACCAGTTCGTTGAGGGACAGCACCGGGATCTTGTTGTCGAGGCTCTTTTCCTCGATGATCTCCACTTCCGTCTCTGTCATCATGGCCGCACCCTGCAATACCTTCTTGACGCGGGCCACCACGCCGTCCAGCTCGGTGCGGCTGTAGGAGCGGACATACATACTCGCTTCTGCATAGCCGGACACCACATTTGCCGCCGTGCCGCCGCAGTTGACGATAGTGTAGTGCATCCGAACGTCCGAGGGGACATGCTCCCGTAGGAACTCGACGCCCTGACAAGCCAGGATCAGGCCGTCCAGTGCGCTGCGGCCTTTTTCGGGCTTGAGCGCTGCGTGAGAGCAGACACCGTGGTAGATGATCTTGAGCTTGTTGAGTGCCAGCGACTTGACATCCACCTGCGTAGCCGGGCCGCCGTGCATCATGAGCGCCACATCCAGCTCCTCAAAGGTGCAGCCGTTTTCCAGCATCACGACCTTGCCGCTGATGGTCTCTTCAGCAGGTGTGCCGTAGACCGTGATGGTATACGGTGCGTCGATGGCTGCATCTTTCAGTGCCTTGGCTGCGCCCAGAATGGCCGGACCCTGCATATGGTGGCCGCAGGCGTGGCCCAGACCGGCCAGAGCGTCGTACTCGCAGAGCAGGCCGATATTCGGGCCGCCCTCGCCGTGCTTCCAGACGGCACGGAACGCCGTCTTCATACCAGCAATACCGCGCTCCACAGTGAAGCCTTCTTTTTCCAGCCAGCCGGTCAGGGTCTCAAACGCATGAAACTCCTGCAGACCCACTTCCGGGTGGTCAAAGAAGTCGTCTGCCATTGCAGTCAGGGCAGCTGCGCTCTGCTCAATGCTTCGCTCCAGTTTTTCCTCCAACATAATAAGCACCTCCATTTTTGGTACTTTCAGTTTACCAAATCGGAGGTGCTTTGTACATTTTGAAAAAATTATATCTTCATTTTGGAATTCTTATGTTCAGTTTATCAGGGTTTCAAATACTCCTCTGCCGCATCCTTCATCTGCATGATCATCGCTCGCATGGGTCTGGTCAGCTCCACATCCTGGCGGTAGGCCACCACAACATCCTGTCCGTACTTGGAGACATCGATGGTGTAGTATTTCACCGGCTTCGGATAGTGGATGTTCTTCTGATAGCCCTGCCGGATAAAGCCCACACCCAGACCCTCGGCCACCAGCTGTGCGCCAAGCTCCATATTGCGTACTACCCGGATGCGGCCCGGTTTGACCTTGTAGTCTTTCAGGATCTTCTCTTCCACCCGCCGGGCGCTCTGCATCTCGGTGTTCAGAAATATCGTCTCACCGCTCAGAAGGTGCGGGTCAAGGAAGTCGAACTCTGAGCCTTCGACGGGAATCGCCTTTTCGTTCAGCCGATGGTCTCCGGACACCATCAGCAGAAAATCTTCCATGCCCAGTGGGACAGCCTCCATTTCGGGCGTTACGTCGCTCTGGCTCAGCACCACAAGGTCAAGCTCCCGGTTTTTCAGCATGATGGTCAAATCGGCCAGATTTCCTTCCCGGATGACCACATCCACCTGCGGCCACTCCCGCTCGTACACCGACAGCACCGCAGGCAGAAACCAGATGCCACGCCGTTGTGCGATACCGATACGCACTTGCCCGGCATTCTCCTGCTCCGTCCGCCGCATCACCGCCTCGAACTGCCGCTCCAGCTCCAGCATCTGAGAAGCCTTTTCCACATACTGCTTGCCCAGCCACGTCAGCTCGAATTTCCGGCCATTCCGCTCGAACAACGGCGCACCCAGATTCTTTTCCACATTATTGATGTACAGGCTCAGTGCGGGCTGCGAGATATACAGCCGCTCCGAGGCGCGGGTCAAGCTCTTGCACTCCGCAAGGGTGCAGACGTACTTTTGCTCCTTTAAGTCCATTCGATTCCAGTCTCCTCACCAAATAACGATGTTTTTCTTATTATAGCACATTTGAGCACAAACAAAAAAGCCCACCTGTGTCATTCCTCTCCGAGTAATGACACAGATGGGCTTATACTGCTGATTATTTTTTTATGCGTGATTGAAGCCCTTGCCGAACACCTCGGTGGTGCTGAGCATCGAGATAAAGGCGTTGAGGTTTTCCTTATGGATAAATGCCTGCAACTGCAATGCCTCGCGGTGGGTGAGGGTCGTATAGATCATGTAGTGGGGCCGGTCGGTATAGGCACCGTAGCAGGGCGTATAAGTCGCGCCGCGCACCAGCTTGCGCATGACGAAGTCACAGATAGGGTCTTTGTCGTCGCAGATGATAAGGATAGCCTTACACATCTTCATCTGCTCGAGGACGGCATCGACAACGAGGCTCTTGACCGTCAGACCCACGAAAGAGTAGAGAGCGGTGTAGAGGTCGAAGACGAAGCAGGCTGCCAGCACCATGGCGAGGTCGGTGATAAAAAGCGCCTCGCCGGTGTTCTTCATATGGGCGTATTTTTTCAGGATGAGGGCGACGACATCGGTGCCGCCGGAAGACGCGCCCACGTTGAAGAGCAGAGCCGACGCAATGGCGGGCAGGGCGATGGCGAAGACCAGGTCCAGCATGGGCTGGTCGGACAGGGGGCCGCTGAGGGGGACATATTTTTCAAAAAGAGCCAGCTCTGCCGTCATGACGACAGTGGCCCAGCCGGTGCTGATGGCAAAATCCTTGCCGAGGAATATCCAGCCCAGAATGAGCAGGAGGATATTGGCACAGGACGAAAAAGCTGAGGCCGACAGGGGCGTGAGCTTTGCCACAAGGGCCGCGCCGCCGGTCACGCCGCCGAAGACGAAGTTGTTGGGGAATTTGAAGAAGTATACGCCGATGGTCATGATGCTGATACTCAGGGTGATGATAACGTATCGACTGACGATCTGCAAGATCTTTTCCCGCGTGCTGATCTCCATTTGACTGTTTCCTTTCGCCGTCCGCGCGGCACTCTCTTCTCACACGAAGGGCCGTTTCTCTGCCCATTACCTGTGTTATTGTAACACTGCCCACCGCGCCGTTCAAGAGGAAAAAGTTTTCCGCACAAAAAACGCCCGCTTTGGTTTTCCACAAAGCGGGCGGCAGATGTTGAATTTATGGAAGTGCTTACAGCTTCTTGCCGGTCAGCATCTCATAAGCTTCCTCATACTTGGCGATGGTCTTGTCGATGACGTCCTGCGGCAGGTCGTAATCACTGTCGGGGTTGGCCAGCAGCCAGTTGCGGACGAACTGCTTATCAAAGGAGGGCTGACCGTGGCCGGCCTCGTAGCCCTCCAGCGGCCAGAAGCGGGAGGAATCGGGGGTCAGCATCTCGTCGCCGAGGATGACATTGCCCTCCTCATCCAGACCGAACTCAAACTTGGTGTCGGCGATGATGATGCCGCGGGAGAGGGCATACTCAGCGCACTTCTTATACAGAGCGATGGTGTAGTCACGCAGCTTGGTGGCGTACTCCTCACCCTTGCCGGGGAACAGCTTTTCCAGCACGTCGATGCTCTGCTCGTAGGAGATGTTCTCATCGTGGTCGCCGATCTCAGCCTTGGTGGAGGGGGTGTAGATGGGCTCGGGCAGCTTCTCGGACTCCTTCAGGCCCTCGGGCAGCTGGATGCCGCAGACCTTGCCGGTCTTCTGGTAGCTGGCCCAGCCGCTTCCGGTGATGTAGCCGCGGACGATGCACTCGACGGGCAGCATGGTCAGCTTGCGGCACATCATGCTGCGGCCCTCGTACTGGGGCTGCTGGAAGAACTCGGGCATCTCCTTCACGTCCACGCTCAGCATATGGTTGGGCAGCAGGTCGCGGGTGTAGTCGAACCAGAACTTGCTCATCTGGGTCAGTACTTTGCCCTTGTTGGTGACTTTATTCTTTAAGATAACATCGAATGCAGAGATGCGGTCGGTGGCGACCATGATGAGGCTGTCGCCGTTGTCGTAGATCTCACGGACCTTGCCTTCCTTGATGGGCTTGAACTCAGTCATAGCAAAACTCTCCATTTCCCTTATTCCGTAGGTATCTTTCAGCGTAGGAACAACCTCTCAGTCTCGCTATCGCTCGACAGCTCCCCTAGCGAGGGGAGCCTCTGG
>OGMD01000243.1_pt1 | contig 28448 bp, 15 predicted proteins | sample 1573041 | NCBI WGS metagenome assembly OGMD01 (sample SAMEA2582007, study PRJEB24529) | metagenome | biome: Human gut stool | place: China | collected 2011 | reverse complement strand
CGATTTCGAACCGCCTTTTTTATTGCTATACTGTGTCTTTCTATGAAAAGGAATACTGTCTGCTTAGTTTTTTTTCCTATATTTGTCAAAACGAGACTATTTACTTTTAAAGACAGCTATGACGTATCTGGATACAGACAAACAGACCTATGCGGATTTAAGCATAACGGAGACTGCAAACAATGAGCAGTTTCTTTTCTCTTTGTTTTCTAGAACAGAGACGAAAGAAGGAAAGTCATTGATGATGAACTGGATTATGTATCCGTTAAGTGATTTGGATATGATCCGCAAAAGGCAGGAGGCTGTTGCGTGGGATGCTTTACCTGAACTTCTTTTGAATGAAGAAGAATTGGATTTTATTGAATATTATCTGGCTTATCGCGACCAGATCAGGGAAGCACACGTCTTACTGTCATGTGCTACTGTCATAGATCGCCTGTTGAGATATGATTCAACCCGTTATGTTATTTGTCGGGGAGTGAAATTGGTAATACATTTGCTGCATTGTTTGGAGAGATGGGCGAAAGAATTGGATGAGGATGCCCCACAATTGATGAAGGAGTCAGCCCGTATGGTGAATGATATTTTGTCCGGAAGTGAATTAGGTGAAGTCTTGGAACAGACTTCTGGCGAAGAAAGGCGGCTATCTAATTATACGATAGATAAATACGATTATCTATTTCGCTGTACCCGTTTGTTGTCTTTGAAAGAATTATTATCAGTTTTGTATTTATTGGATGTCTGTCGGACAGCTCACCGGGTAGCGAGAGAGAAAAATTTCTGTTGTACACCGAAAGTGGTGGAGACAATGGATTTTTCGGTTGAGGGTGTAGTTCATCCTTTTGTGAAAAATGTACGGGAGAATAGCTGGGTGATGTCTCGGGGAAATATCAGTATTTTTACGGGTTCTAACATGGCGGGAAAGTCAACCACTTTAAAAGCACTGACTTTGGCTGTCTGGCTGGCGCATTGTGGACTGCCTGTCCCGGTGAAGTCAATGGTTTGTCCTCTTTACGAAGGTATTTATACTTCTATTAATTTGCCGGACTCTTTGCGTGACGGGCGAAGCCATTTCATGGCAGAGGTTCTTCGTATAAAAGAAGTGATGCAAAAAGCGCTTACAGGAAAACGTTGTTTGGTCGTTTTGGATGAAATGTTTCGCGGAACTAACGCTAAGGATGCTTTTGAGGCTTCTCTTGCAGTCAATGAATTATTGAAAAGATTCTCTTGTTGCCATTTCCTTATATCAACTCATATTCTGGAGTATGCGAAAGCATTTGAAAAAGATCCTGCCTGTTGTTTTTATTATATGGAAGCGGAAATTATTGACGATGCATTTGTTTGTCATCATCGGCTATTGCAGGGGATTTCGGAGGCTAGGGTAGGATATTGGGTCGTGAAAAAACTACTGGCCGGTTTGATATAGTTTCACCTTATTATTGTGCCCATTAAGACAGTACTTTATTTTTTATTAAAGGCATATTTTGATTACTTTTGTACAGACGATATATGAGAAAATAATCTTGAATAATAATACGATAACCATGAAGAAATTTTATTCCTTTCTTATCTGCTCCTAATTTTTTGTCTTGAGAATCAGATATAATATGGAAGGCGGCTCCAAAAGGAGTCGCCTTTTTTGTTTGTTGTAATAATCTTGCTGTAATTTGTTGTATTATTTTTGTTTTAAAGTTTGATAGTAAATAAAAAGAGATTATATTTGTTAACAACGTAAAACAAGGTGTATGAATCTGAATAATCGCGAAAATGATATAACATTATTTAATAGCTTATTTGCTGAATACCAGGCAAGTTTTATTCGTTTTGCATTGACATATACCGATGACCGTATGGCAGCGGAAGATATAGTGATGGAATCCATGATGTATTATTGGGAAAACCGGACAAGATTGAATTCGGATATAAACCCTCCTGCTTATATATTGACTTCTATCAAAAATAAGTGCTTGAATTATTTACGTGATAACCAGCGGCGGCAGGTTATTTCTGAACAGCTGCAAGAACATGAACAATGGAGATTGTCTCTCCAAGTGGCAACATTGGAGGCTACTAATCCCAGTGAGCTTCTTTCAAAAGAGATGCAGCAATTGGTTAATAAAGCTTTGAAGCAATTGCCGAAAACTACCAGAAGAATTTTTATTATGCGACGGTTCGAAGAAAAAAGTTTTCGTGAAATAGCGGAAGAAATGAATATGTCCGTCAAAGGGGTTGAGTATCACATGGCTAAAGCGACTGAATCTCTTAAAGTAACACTCAAAGATTTCCTCCCTATCTTGATTTATTTACTCTACCATTAATGTTTTAACATTTGCGGACTAGGGTTTTCTCTTTTATAGGTGCTATTCTATAAAGGGAACATTATTGTTCTGTCATAATTATAGTCCAATGAATATAGATAAAGATTTGCTATATCGTTTTTTTTATCGGATTACGACTTTTGAAGAAGAGGTCAAAATCAGAAAATGGATAGAAGCTTCCGAAGAAAACTACAAAGAGTTTTTTAAGGAGAGGGCATTTTTTGATGCAATGCTTTTTCAAGGAAATATAGAAAGAAAGGTATCGAAGGGTAGCAATATTCTTCTATGGAAGAAATCCTTGGTAATTATATCAGGTATAGCGGCAATCATATTGCTCACAATAGCTCTGACTGCGGAACATTTCAAACAATCATATCAGGATGGAGCGATGAATACAATAGTTGTTCCTGCAGGGCAGCGCGTTAGTTTGATATTATCTGATGGAACGAGTGTGTGGTTAAATGCTAAAACCCGAATAGAATACCCTCAGAATTTTTTAGCTTCCGACCGTAGAACTGTGAAGATTGATGGAGAAGCTTATTTTGAAGTAACAAAGAATCCGAAAAAGCCTTTTATTGTTGAAACATCGAAAGGAACGGTAGAAGTTTTGGGTACAAAGTTTTTTGTAAATGCTTATGCATCATCGGATAAGTTTGAGACAGCTTTGATGGAAGGTAAAGTGAATGTGCAGGCATCGAATAGAAGTATGATATTATTGCCGAATGATAAAGCGGTATTGGTGAAAGGTCAGTTAGTTCGAAAGAAAGTGGAAGATATGGATCTATATCGTTGGCGTGATGGACTTTATTGTTTCAAAGATTTGAACTTTGATGAAGTGTTGAAGCAATTTGAGGTATATTATGACATACGTTTTATAAGAGAGAATGCTCATTTGGATAATCCAAAGATAACAGGTAAATTCAGGCTTGTAGATGGAATCGATTATGCATTGAGAGTTTTACAAAGAGAGGTTAAGTTTACGTATCATCGGGATGAAGAAACGAATGTAATATATTTGAAATAACAGAATGTAGAACAACCTAAAATGATAAAAGCCTATGTAAACACACCAAGTTAAGAAGTAAAAAATCGGCAAGTACTACCAATACCTGCCGATGTGGGAAGTCTTTCTCATTAGTGAGTGAAAAAAACTTAAAGTAAAATCTAATCGTAAAAGTATGAAAAATAATTCGAATGAGGATGAATACAAATCGGAAAGTCCTCAAGTTAACCTATTTTATAGAACTATGCGAATAACAACATTCTTATTGTTCTTCTGTTCGTTTTGTGCTTTTGCCGGTACAGTAAAGTCACAGTCGGCAAAGGTAACCCTCCAAAAAAGCAATGTAACGCTTTTGGATGTGTTGAATGAGATAGAACATCAAACAAACTATTTGTTTATCTATTCGAATAACATCAACGTGAAACGTCCGGTGTCTATTCAGGTTAATCAAACAGCAGTTGACAAAGTACTGACAACATTATTTGCCGGGGAAAATGTCTCTTATATTTTGGAAGGAACGCATATCGTCCTGACTAAGAATAAAGCGGGCGAAAATGTTCTTCAAGCTGTGCAACAAAGTAAAAATGTCCAAATAACAGGTACGGTAGTTGATGAAAACGGCGAACCTCTGATTGGAGTATCTATTGTAGTGAAGGGTACTGCTAACGGCACTGTTACGAATATGGACGGAGACTTTACATTAAATGTAAAACATGACGATGTATTAGATATTTCATACATCGGCTATACTACAGTTACACAGAAAGCGGGGACCTCTCCTTTGAAAATCGTTATGAAAGAAGATTCACAGAAGTTGGACGAAGTAATAGTGGTAGGTTATGGTACTACGACTAAACGTTCCATGATTGCCGCTGTGTCCAGTGTAAAAGCAGAGCAAATGGAAAATCTTCCTATAACGAATATCACTCAGGGATTAGCTGGTCGCGCACCGGGCTTGATTGTACAAGCCAGTGGTGGTGGAGTGAACGCTAAAAGTAAAGTTTCTATTCGTGGCGGTGATACTCCATTGGTAGTTATTGATGGTGTTATTCGTGATTATAGTGATTTTACAGCAATAGCTCCCGAAAATATAGCTTCTATGTCTATCCTGAAGGATGCATCGGCTACAGCGGTATATGGTTCGCGTGCATCAAACGGTATTCTACAGATTACAACTAAGAAAGGAACAGTTGGCAAACCTAGGATTGAATACTCATTTAATCAAAGTTGGTCGCAGCCGACAGTATGGCCTAAAAAGTTAGATTCATACAACATTGGTCTTTATAAGAATCTGGCAGCTAAAAATGACGGATTGGCTCTTCCTTACTCTGACGAAGATTTGAGAAAATATCAGGATGGTTCTGATCCTGAATTTCATCCCAATACAGATTGGGAAGCATTGACACTCAATAATTTTGCTCCTCAACAGAAACACAATCTAAATATAACTGGAGGCACAGAAGCTCATAACTTCTATATGTCTGTAGGTCTTATAGACCAGAATTCATTATATAATAATAATAATCACTATATGAAGCGTACTAATTTCCAGTTATCAGATAATGTGACGATTAAGGAAATAGGATTGAAAGCTACCGCTCAATTGGATGGCTATCTTCAAAAAACCGTTCACCCGCTTACTTCGACAGCTAGTGACTATGCTAGTGTATTTGGGCATATAGTGCAACGTAGTCCGATGGATATAGGTGTTAATAAATATGGTTTACCTTATAATGTAGGTGATAACCCTGTAGCAGAAACTGCGAGTGATACGGGTTATAAGAATGAAAAAGAAAATGTAATCAATGGATTGTTGAATCTTGAATGGAGTATACCTTGGGTAAAAGGTTTGAAAGCACGTGCGACAGGTAACTATCGTTTTTATCAGAAAGACAACAAGAACTGGCGCAAGAATCCGGCACAGTACAACTGGGATTCTACAGAACCTATTTACCGTAATCAACCACAACTTTCACAATATATGGAAACCGGAACTTCATGGACATTGCAATATTTTGCAGAGTACGGGAGAACTTTTGGCAAACATACGATTGATGCATTAGGAGGTTATGAATGTTCATATGCTAAAGCACATTCTACGGGACTTTCACGTGATTCATACGAATTTGCTATCGACCAAATCAATCCGGGACCGACTGCTACGATGAAGAATTGGGGTGGTGAATCGGAAAGTGGACGCGCGGCATGGATCGGTCAGTTGAAGTATAATTATGACAACCGTTATTTTGTAGAAGGTAGCATCCGATATGATGGTTCTGATAATTTTCCGGAAAGTCATCGTTGGGGAACTTTTTATTCAGGTTCTTTGGGATGGTCTTTAGCTGACGAAGCTTTCATGGAAACGATTCGTGAAAAGAATATTTTCAATATGTTGAAAATCCGTGCGTCTTATGGTGAAGTAGGATTGGATAATTGGGGAGATGATGATGATCCTTTCCATATCGGACGTTTTGCTTATTTACCTTCTTATGGACTGGATGGCATGGCATATGTTGTAAATGGGAAATATGTTGCTGGTTTCTCGGAAGGAGCCCTTCCATCGCCTGATCTGTCTTGGTTTACTACTAAACAGTTTGATTTTGGTGTTGATTTTAGCTCTTTAAACGACCGTTTATATGGTATGGTGGACTATTTCTACTATCAGACAAAGGGATTCCTTTATGCACCTGATCAATTGAATGTTGGTTATACTGATCCGCTGGGACCTTCATTGCCCAAGGTGTCTACAGATGGTGAACACCGTCGTGCCGGTTTTGAATTTCAATTAGGTTGGAGGGATAATATAGGTAGAGATTTTCAATATGATGTATCTTTCAATATGACGAAGTTCGACCAATTATGGGCAAGTGATCCAAGAGAATCTTTAGATTCAAAAAAGAACCCGTACAAGCGTACAACGCAGCAAGTTGGTTATTCTGGTATCTATAATAATTGTTTAGGTTATTATACGAGTGCAGAGGATGTATATAATAGCGTAAAACGATTGAACTCTACCAATCTGACTGCTGGTGACTTGAAATATGAAGATTTTAATGGTGATGGTGTAATTGATGATGCCGATCAATACCGTATGGGAAAGAGTAGTTTTCCGCGTGCAAACTATGGTTTCAATTTGAATTTGAGCTATAAAGGGATTTCATTCGGTGCGTTGTTCCAAGGAGCTACCCGTTACGATATGTATTTAGGATCCGGCTTGATGATGGCTAGCGAACAATCGGGAACTACTCCGTTCTATGATTTCCAAAAAGATTTCTGGACTCCTGAAAACACTGACGCACGTTTCCCGCGTATTATTTCGAACAATGGCATCAATGGGCAGAATAATAGTATAAATAGTAATTTTTGGTTAATTAATGGTGGGTATTTCCGTTTGAAAGATATTACTATTTCTTATGATTTTAAGAAGTTGCTTTTAAAGAAACAACCTTGGATTAGCAAACTGAATGTTGGTCTTAGCGGACAGAATATTTTCACTATATCAGAAGCTACCAAATATGGTCTGGACCCTGAAAATGCAAATACGAACCGTTATGACTATCCTGTTCAAAGAGTGTTTGCGATTAATATCAATGTCGGATTCTAAAAAAGAAAATTATGAATAGAAATATAAAAAATATATTATTGTGTATTACAGGTTCTCTGTTTGTGGCGTCATGCGATGTCATGGATACTAAACCGATGGAATCTTATGACGAGAGTCTTGTGTGGGGATCAAAAGAAACAGCGGATGCTTTTGTATATAAGACTTATCCCAGTACGTTGGGGTTATATACTGATGCAGCTGCTACTATTGAAGCGTATTCTCCGAACGGGGTGCTCAGCAACTTGAATAATGCGGATGGTTTTGTTACCGAGACGGGAATCGACCGATATACCGACATGGGCTTCAATCGTTTCTCTGCTTTGAGAGCCTGTAATATGATTATAGAGAAAGCTGGGGCTGCTACTTCTCTAACTGACACGCAGAAGAATGAACTAGTAGCTGAAGGACATTTTCTTCGTGGATTGGTATTTTATAATCAGACTCGTTGGATGGGACGTTTTGTTCCGATAACCAGAGTGCTGGATGCGTCAGACACGGATGCCTTTAAAACTCCACTGACCAGTAGCATTTCTAAGAGTTATGAGATAATTATAGATGATTTTAAGAAAGCAGCCGAGGGACTTCCGGAGACATCATTGGCGGGGCGTGCCAACAAATATGCAGCTTATGCATTTTTAAGCCGTGCAGCTTTGCAAGCATACGCCTATACAAAGGAAGAGACTTTTCTTACTGAATGTATTTTGGCTTCAAACGCAGTGATAAAATCTCCTAATTACGCTTTGACTTCTGATTATGAAAAGATGTTCCTTAGCGCAGGGGATACAGATAAAGAAATTATTTTGGCTTACTACCGTTTGGATCAAAATACCACAGTGTCTAGTATCAATGACATGATGGGAGTGGTTCCCAATATCAGTAATGTTGACGTAGATGATTGTGGTGCATCGCCAAGATTGAAACAAACTAATGGACAGACATTTGGCGGCTGGGCCATCTATTTCCCGACTCAGGATATGGTCGATCAGTATTTGGTAATAGATAAGGCAGATGGTAAAGCGAAGCCTTGGTCTGAAACTTCACAATATAAGAACAGCGTGACAGAGTTGGCGGCTACTGACCTTAGAGTTGGAGATATCGCAAAAAAGAGAGCTGATGATGCAAAAGTGGGACCGAATCATAATGTGCCCGATGAAGATGATATGGGAAGTAATGATAAAGGAGCTAAGATTATACGCTATGCAAAGGTGAAAGATGATTCGAAAATCAATGAAATCATGTACGAGAATCGTGATAAGCGCTTCTATGCTACTATCGTATACGATTCATGTACTTGGTTGAAGGATGAAGTGGTCACTACTTGTTGCCAAGGTAATTTATGGGCATCTATTCGTAAAGGTCAGCCGCAGTCCGACTCATGGTATACCACAGCTACCGGTTATTATTGGAAGAAAGGAGTTTACGATGTAAACCCGGTGGTGGGTGAAGGAAATAAGACTAAATACCATTGGGTAATTGCTCGGTTGGGAGAGATGTATCTGAATTTAGCAGAAGCCTATCTGCTGACGAAAGATGTGACAAATGCCGTAAAGATGCTGAATGAGACCCGGACAAAACATGGTGGACTGCCTGCATCTGTTGCGACTACCGAAGAAGAAGCATGGGCAGATTATATACGCGAACGTCGTGTCGAAATGGCTTATGAGAATGATAGCTATTGGAGCTATTTACGTTGGGGCAAATATGGTGGTTATGCTAATCACGGAGCTGCTGGCGGTGCCGTTATTAAAGATCTTGAAACCCCAGTCCATAAAATACAAATTTCGAAAGACCGTAAGCTTTATATGATTGCTCAAGTGGTTAGAAATGGTGTGTGGAACAGAAAGTTCTCGACGAAACGTTATCTGATGCCTATTCCTCAGGGACAGATTGATAAGCGTTCTGCAAGTGGGATTGTTGATGAACAGAATCCTGAATGGTAATTTAATTAAAAATGATAGAGTATGAAAAGATATAGTTATTTGCTTTTATTTTCATTCTTATTCTTGTTTACTTCATGCCTGAAATCAGGCTTGGAAGATTTGCCTGAATTCGAAGGAAATGATATAACAGGTGTACAACGGGTCGAATTTCGATATATAAGCGATGAAATCTCCAGTACAAGCGGACAGAATATAGTGAAGTATGTAGAATTATCACGAAATACTACTGTAGATAAAGATGCCCAAACAGTACGTATTTCAGCAACTGTTCCTGCTGTAAGTACAGCTTTCCCTCAGTCTGAAAGAGACAAATGTAGTAAAAGTAATATTTCAGTGATGATTTCCGTATCAACGTCCGCACGTGTGACTCCAGTAGGTGATGCTCCCAAATTAGGGCTTCCCGGTGATTGGGCGAAAGCCAATAAATATATTGTGACTGCTGCTAACGGTGACACCAAAGAATGGACTATTGAAGTAATCGACCTTGTTAAATAGTTGATAGTATGAGTTGTTGAATGAAAAGCTGCTAATTCCCCCCTCTTGTTAGCAGCTTTTTTTAATTAATAGATAACTAATTAACGAAAAATATTTAACACCATTATTGTAAGAGAGAGAAAAATAATTTGTTAACTTTGGAACAAACTTATATGGATAATAATAACAAATATATGCGCACAATGAAACATCGCTCCTCTGTATTCACCCTTCTCATCTTTTTTACTTTATCCCTGATGGCAGCATCTCCAGTCGATGACTTGCTGGAACGTATTGATAAAGGAGCTTCTAAGAAATTTATCATTGAACAAATAAAGTCGGATGCAGACTTTTTTGAGCTCGACCAAAAGGGAGAAAAGGTGGTAGTCCGCGGTAACAATTATGTCAGCATTGCTGCCGGGCTCAACTGGTATCTGAAATATTATGCAGGCATCCATCTTTCCTGGAATGGCATGACAGCCAAATTGCCGGCTCAACTGCCCGTTGTAGCGCAGAAAGAAAGACGCGAAACGCAGCAATCCTTTAGATACGACTTAAATTATTGTACCTTCTCTTATTCAATGGCATTTTGGGATTGGGAACGCTGGGAAAAAGAGATTGACTGGATGGCATTGCATGGCATTAATTTGCCACTGGCTGTCACCGGTGCCGAAACCGTCTGGTACAAAGTGCTTGATAAACTGGGATATACTAAAAAAGAAATCAATGAATTTATAGCAGGTCCCGGCTTTTTCGCCTGGTGGTTGATGAATAATCTCGAAGGCTGGGGTGGACCGAATCCTGACCGCTGGTATGAGCAGCGAGTTCTTTTGCAAAAGAAGATAATGAATCGAATGAAAGAATTTGGCATTAAACCGGTTCTTCCCGGGTATGCAGGTATGGTTCCTAATAACGCAAAAGAAAAACTAGGGTTGAAAGTCGCTGATCCCGGTGTATGGTGTGGATACCGTCGTCCGGCATTCCTGCAACCTACCGATCCTAACTTTGAAAAAATAGCTGATTTATATTATCAGGAGATGGGTAAACTTTTCGGTAAAGCCGATTACTATGCCATCGATCCTTTCCACGAAGGAGGCAGTGTGGATGGTGTCGATTTGGGTGCTGCCGGAAAAGCGATAATGAAAGCGATGAAAAAAGCTAATCCTAAGGCAGTATGGATTGCACAAGCTTGGCAGGATAACCCGCGTCCGGCTATGATTGATGGATTTAAGGAAGGAGAAATACTGGTATTGGATCTTTTCAGCGAAGGCCGTCCTCAATGGGGAGAACCTACTTCCTCTTGGTATCGCCCGAATGGATACGGCAAGCACGATTGGGTGTACTGTATGTTGCTCAATTATGGTGCAAATATGGGCTTGCATGGCAAGATGGACTATGTGATTGATGGATTCTACGATGCCAAAGCCAGTGCGCATGCAGCACCTACCTTGAAGGGAGTGGGAATGACTCCCGAAGGCATTGAAAACAATCCGGTGATGTACGAACTGGTAATGGAACTTCCCTGGCGACCGGAAAGGTTTAAGAAGGAAGAATGGCTGCCCCGTTATTTGGGAGCACGCTATGGTGTGAATGATCCGGTGATAAAGGAAGCATGGACATTGTTGGCCAACTCTATTTATAACTGCCCGAAGACGTCGACCCAGCAAGGAGCACACGAATCCGTATTCTGTGCCCGTCCTGTGGCGAAGTTTCACCAAGTGTCCAGTTTCGCCGAAACATCCGATTATTATAATCCACAGGATGTGATTCGGGCAGCTAAATTGCTAGTATCTGTCGCTCCCCAATATAAAGGTAATAATAACTTCGAATATGATTTGGTAGACATTCTGCGTCAAGCCATCGCGGAAAAAGGAAAGTTAGTTCATAAGGCTGTGATTGCCGCTTATGAAGCAGGTGATAAGAAACTATTTAAAATAGCTTCCGATCGTTTCCTTGAACTGATTCTGCTACAAGACCAGTTGCTCGGCACACGTTCTGAATTCTGCGTTGGCCACTGGATCAATTCTGCCCGCGCTTTGGGAATTACCGAACCTGAAAAAGCATTGTATGAATGGAATGCCCGTGTTCAGATCACTACCTGGGGCAACAGGCAAGCTGCTGACAATGGCCGTTTGCGTGATTATGCACACAAAGAGTGGAATGGAATTTTGAAAGATCTTTATTATAAACGCTGGCAGACCTATTTTGATTCTCTTTCCCGAAAACTGAATGGCGAAGCCGTGAAAGATATAGATTTCTACCCGATTGAAGAAGCATGGGCTAATGCATCCAATCCCTATCCGGATGTGGCAAAAGGTGAAAGTGTTTCTGTAGCCTGTCAGGTTTACACGAAGATTTTTGAATAACTAATAATTCGAAATGAAATGAATATCAATACATTAGCAATTCTTGTCATTCTGCTGACAGGAAGTGCAGTTACCGGCTCTGCTCAAAAGACTGAAAATTATTCATATTCTGTCCCGAAAGAAATGTGGACAGAGTCGTTGGGCAATCATCGGGCAGTGTTGCAAATAGCAAAACCGGCTGAAGTAGTTGCGCTCGATTTCGACTGGCGACGTCCGGACAACAACGTCGACAAACGCAGATTTCTGATTGTAAATGCCGAAACCGGAGATACGATTGCCAATGTTCGTCGTTTGGAAGTGAATAATGAACGTTGCCGATTGTTGTTCGGCCCTGTTCGTACATCAGGAACATATTATTTCTATTATTTGCCTTATCAGGTGCAAAAAGGATATGGATATTATGGAGGTAATTATATCAGTCAGGAAAAAGAACCAGCCTCCGAGTGGCTCGCCGGGACAGCGCCTTCAAAGAAATATCCGCAGGCAAAAGTGAAAGAGGTGGAAGCCCGCACGATATTCGACAGTTTCTATCCGATGGAAGTAGCGGCTACTGTGAAAGAGCAGGATACGTACCTGGCAAAGAACGCCTCTTCGTTCTGCCTGTTCCCCGAAGACAGAAAAAATGCGATCCGGATGCGTACTCATATTCCGGTGAAATGGCTGGGCGACAAACCAGGAAAAACATTTGCCGGAGAAGCAACTCCTAACGAATATTACGTTTTTCAGATAGGCTTGTGGGCTGGGCGGAATACGGTCAATCAAGTCAGCTACCAAGCATCTTCATTGCAATGTGGCTCGAATGAAATTCCGGCAAGTGCCATCACTTGTTTCAATGTGGAAGGAGTAGACCCTTACGGAAAGACTTTTAAGAAACAAGTGAATGTGCCGAAAGGCGATGTGCAGGCATTATGGTTCGGTGTTGATATTCCAGCCACTCAACAGGCTGGCGACTATAAAGGCACTATAACCGTGACAGATGCATCGGGTAATAAAGGAATGGTTCCTGTTTCCATCCGTGTTGCCGGACAACCTTTGACCGACCGTGGTGATAGTGAACTTTGGAGATACAGCCGCTTGAGATGGTTGAACTCTACACTGGGTATTGCAGACACTCCGACGCTTCCTTATACATCCATGACAGTCAATGAAAATCGTATCGGATGCCTCGGGCGTACGGTTACGCTGGACGAGTCAACGGGATTACCTTCGCAAATCAACTCCTGGAATACCAACCTTTTGGAAAGCCCTGTTCGTTTTGTTATCCAAACAGCGCAAGGGATAAAAGAGCTGACTGCGAAACCGGAGCTAACCGAACACACTTCCGGACATGTGGCAGGAAGCTGGACGGCGGAAGATGCTGACCTGAAAGTGAGTTGCCGTGAGGTGATGGAATTTGACGGTTGGATGAATTATGTCTATACCCTTACGCCTAAAAAGAATATAGAAGTAAAAGACATTCGCCTCGAAATACCGGTGAAGAATGAGGTCGGCACTTATTTCCTGGGAATGGGTCTGCCGGGACAAGAAACCCCACAACAATACGATGGTAAATGGGACACTCCCGAAAAGACCATCAATCATTTCGGAGTTTCCATACCTACGTCGAAAGAACAACAATGGCTGTGGCCGTTCGATAGTTTTTGGATTGGGAATGCTCATGCAGGTATTCATTGTGAATTCCGCGGGAGCACATATAGCGGTCCGCTATTGAATCTGTACCATCCGGCTTATCCCGATAGTTGGTTTAACGGAGGTAAAGGCGGATTCTCGGTGCGCAAAGAAGAAAATGCCACCAAAGCAGTGGCATATAGCGGCGAAAGAAGTCTGGAAGCAGGAAAACCGATCACGTTTGACTTTGCCATGATTATCACACCGGTGAAGCCTCTCAATATGAAAAGCCAGTTTACCGACCGCTACTATCACAACGGTCCTGTCCCTGCTCCGAAGGAAGAGGATATGAAAGCGGGTGTACGTATCATCAACGTTCATCAGGGCAATGAATACAATCCGTTTATCAACTATCCGTTCCTGACCGTGGACAAAGTGAAAGAATTTACTACCGAATGGCACCAACGGGGATGCAAAGTAAAGATGTACTATACCCTTCGGGAGTTGTCGAACGGAGTGGGCGAGATGTGGGCGATACGCAGTCTCGGACATGAGATACTTCGCGGTGGCGACGGTGGAGGATTTCCCTGGCTTCGCGAACATCTCGTGACGGATTATACTCCTCAATGGTACGAACATTTCGATTATAAGAATAAAGAAAGCATCATAGCCGATGCCTCTATATTGACTGCTGAAGGCGATTCCCGCTGGTACAATTATTATATTGAGGGACTGGCCTGGATGGTTCGTAATTTGGATATTGACGGCATCTACCTGGATGACGTGTCGTTCGACCGCAGAATATTGAAACGTATGCGCCGTGCAATGGAAAGTGTGAAACCGGGTTGTCTGATCGACCTGCATTCAAATACCGGATTTTCCCGTGGTCCGGCTAACCAATATACCGAGTTCTTCCCCTATGTAGATAAATTGTGGTTTGGCGAAAGCTTCCTTTACGATAAGATGACCCCTGCCAATTGGCTGGTCGAATCTTCCGGGATACCTTTTGGGTTGAGTGGAGATATGCTGTATCGTGGAGGTAATGCATGGCTGGGTATGCAATATGGTATGACAGTCCGCTACCCTTGGTTTACCGAAGGCGTCAACTGTGATCCGCGTCCGGTTTGGAAGATTTGGGATGACTTCGGAATAGCCGATGCCTCTATATTGGGCTTTTGGGAAAGTCATCCGGCAGTTACTGCTTCGGATAATGCAGTGAAAGTGACTGCTTACTGCAAGCAGGGACGTACTTTATTATCCATAGGCAACTACTCGGATGAAGCGAAAAATGTGCGTTTGATGGTAGATTGGAAACAGTTGGGGATTGACCCGGAAAATGCACGCCTGATGGCTCCGGAAATCAAGGATATGCAGCCGGCGCGTGAATGGAAGATGAACGACGAGATTAGGGTAGAGCCCAGAAAAGGCTGGCTTATCTATCTGCAATAAATAAGTTTGCCGTGGCAAACTGATTATAGATCAAAGTATTTTGTATAAATTTGCGAGATGATAAGATGGCCTTGTCTTATCATCTTGCTTCGTAAATACTAATACTAAGAATATGAATAAACTACAATCACTTTTTGTTTGTGCTTTCCTTCTGCTGGTGACGTTTTCTTCCGGCGCAAAAGAGCGTGTGTATGATGTGTCTGCATTCGGGTTAAAAGCAGATAGTAAGAAGAATGCCAGCCCGGTTCTGCAAAAAGTGATTAATAAGATAAAAGCTGAATATATAGCGGGCGATCATGTAATATTACGCTTTTCGGCAGGTAAATATCATTTTTATGGCGCAGGTGCCAGCGTGCGAGAATACTATATATCCAATCACGACCAGTTCAACCCCAAGAAAGTAGGGATGGCTTTGGAAGGACTGTCCGATTTTACTTTGGACGGACAAGGTGCCGAGTTTATTTTTCACGGAAGAATGCTTCCGGTTTCTTTATTGTTATCAAAAGATTGCACCTTGAAGAATTTTAGCATCGATTTTGAAAATCCCCATATCGCACAAGTAAAGATTGTGGAGAACGACCAGAAAGGAATTACTTTTCAACCGGCTCCGTGGGTGAAATACAGAATCAGGAAGGATTCCGTTTTTGAAACTTATGGTGAAGGCTGGACATTGCAACCTGCCATTGGCATTGCTTTTGAAGAAAAAACAAAGCGACTGGTTTATAATACCAGTGATGTGTCTTGTCCCACTAAAGGCGTCGTGGCGGTTGGCAACGGGTGCCTGCTCGCTCCCCAATGGAAAGATAAACGGCTTCTTCCCGGCACGGTCGTTGCCATGCGCACCTGGGAACGGCCTGCACCCGGCATTTTTCTTTCTCGCAATGTGAATACGGAATTGCAGAATATCAAGATACATTATGCCGAAGGGATGGGACTGCTGGCACAGCTTTGTGTGAATATAACTTTAGATAAATCAGGTGTCTGCCTGAAAGGGGAAGAGGATCCCCGTTACTTTACTACACAGGCGGATGCTACTCATTTCTCCGGCTGTAAAGGCAATATTATATCCAAAAACGGACTGTATGAAGGCATGATGGACGATGCAATCAATGTGCATGGAACCTATTTGAAAGTCATCAAACGAGTAGACGATCACACCTTGATAGGTCGCTATATGCACCAGCAGGCTTGGGGATTTGACTGGGGATTTGAAGGTGATAGTGTGCAGTTTATCCGTTCGGAAACAATGGAGCTGGTGGGCAGTGCCAATCGTATTATTTCGATTAAGCCTTCTGATAAGAATGAAGTGTTGGGAGCACGTGAGTTCTGCATCACGTTTCAGGAACCGGTCGCCCCGTTGATAAACGAAAAATCCGGCTTCGGCATTGAGAATCTGACATGGACGCCCAGCGTACTGTTTGCCAACAATATCATCCGCAACAACCGTGCCCGTGGAAGTCTTTTCAGCACTCCCCGAAAGACAGTTGTAGAGGATAATCTGTTCGATCATACCTCCGGAACTGCCATTCTTTTGTGCGGTGACTGCAACGGATGGTATGAAACGGGAGCTTGTCGCAATGTGCTTATCCGTAGAAACCGTTTCGTCAATGCTCTAACCAATATGTTTCAGTTTACGAATGCCGTGATTTCCATTTATCCGGAAATTCCGAACCTGAAAGATCAGCAGAAGTATTTCCATGGCGGAGTAGGAGAAGGGGTTGTGATCGAAGAAAATGAATTTGAAACTTTTGACGCACCGATTTTATACGCAAAATCAATTGACGGTTTGGTTTTTCGTAACAATATAATAAAGAAAAATAGCGAATATGAACCTTTCCACTGGAATAAGAATCGTATTCTTTTGGAACGGGCTACGAATGTGCGAATAATGGAAAATCCGGATAAATAATGTAATAGAGGTAATAGAGCCCGAAAACAAATGCTTATGAATAGATTTCCCAGTTACAAGAAATAATCTGTCGCTATGTTATTTTTAGTTGTCCCTTTAGGAGAAAATATCTTCTTTGTTTCCTAATGAGTTTTCGTTTGACTTAAGTCAAACGAACGCCTGACTTAAGTTGTTCTATCGCTTGACTTAAGTCAAACGAAAACTTGAATGCGAATTTGATTCTTATTTGTAGGAAGGGAGAGGGATAAATTAAATAGTGAGAAAAATTATCCTTTACTAATCAGGGGGAAATAGCCTGTTTGAATCATTCCCGTGCCATTTCTATTTTTGATATGTACTGATGTAAACTAAATAATGGTGTTTTTATATACATACTCTCTCCATTAATTTGTTATTCTTTTCCTACTTTTGTTCTTCCTTTCCTACCCCGCAGGCGGCATTCCTGAAATGTTCCGATGCGCAACTTCTATTTCCAAATAAAATAAATAATGAGTCTTTTTCTCCGGATTTCATTCTTTGTCTATTGCGATTTGTGCGTATGGCTGGAGATACTCCATTCAGTATAAAAGTGAATAGCTGATTGTTTGTAATTAATTCGAAATGGACTATCTTCGTCGATATAGAGATAGATGTGAAGCAACAGCTAAAAGAAGCTAATAATCTTGTTCGGTAAAAATATGATATTGTTTATAAAAATGCAACAACCAAGTTCTAGCAGGACTTAGTGTTTTTTCATCAGAAAAAGTGTATAATCAGATATATCATACTCCTATTGGGGCTTATAATTTCAATTACTACTTCCGATATGGTATGATATAGTAGTGCAAATGTATGAATAGTTTTTGCAAAAAGCAACGAAAAGATATATTTTTTTTCAAAATAGACCTATCGAATAGTAAATTTTCTTTTAAGTAACAAATTTGGTTACTCAAATGATATAACTCCACTTAAGTTCTGCTAGAACATAGTAAAATAATGTGTTTTTTTTTGAAAAAGAAACAGCACAGATCAGCATAGTTTTCAGCTGTTCTGAAAGTAATTTTTAAAAGAGAAAACCGATGGAAAATACAAAGAAAAAAATGTTGTGTACAGAAGTTTATAGCTCTCATTCACTACTCTTTACGAAACAGTTGAGAAATCTCAATATATATTTTTTTTGTGAACAGGAATCCATTTATTCATCCTATGTCAATCCCCCAATTGATATAATAAAATCTGAATAGCCTATGAGAACGGAATGAAAGAAGACAGCAAAGAACACAAGAGTAAAAAAAGCTACCGATAAAAATCGGAAAGTACTGCTAATGCTCCTGTCGATCGTAGAAATCTCTTTTCTACGAAAGAATGAAAAACATTTAATAAAAATCTAATCGTAAAAATATGGAAAATAAATCAGGTGAGGAAGGGCATACTTCTAAGATTCCTCCTATTAACTTATTTTGCAGAGCTATGAGAATAATCACATTATTATTGTTCTTTTGCCCATTTTATGCTTTAGCCAATGGTGCAAATACTCAAGTGGCAAATGTTGCTTCCAGTGAAAATAGACTTCATGAGGCAGAAGCAACACATGGTATATTGACAAAGATTGATGCAGAGGTGACTAACAGTGTGCAACAGGATAGAAACGTTGCACAAGTGACGGGTGTTGTTTTAGATACAAACGGCGATCCTATTATTGGTGCGTCTGTTAAAGTGCAGGGCAGCACAACAGGAACTATCACCAATCTTGACGGTGAGTTTAGCTTGGATATTCCGAAGAGAGGGATCATCGAAGTTTCCTATATTGGGTACAAAAAAATAGAAATGGCTATCGGTAAGGAACGCACGTTGCGTATCATGATGGAAGAAGACACCAAAGCTTTGGATGAAGTGATTGTAATCGGTTATGGTACCACTTCCAAACGTAAGACCACCGCTGCTATCTCTAATGTGAATGCCGAAGAAATAGCAAAAACTCCTACTGCCAACATTACTCAAAGTCTTGCCGGACGTGCGCCGGGCTTGATTGTTACTACTTCCGGTGGTGGTATTGGCAATTTTTCCAGTATCTCCATTCGTGGTGGCGGTACACCGCTTTATGTTATTGACGACGTAGTGTCTGAAGAGCGTGACTTCCGTAACATCAACCCTGAAGACATCGATCAGATTACAGTTTTGAAGGATGCTTCCGCAACTGCTGTCTATGGTGCGCGTGCTGCCAATGGTATTATTATGGTGGTGACAAAGCAAGGTAAAGCAGGAAAGATGAGTATCTCCTACAATGCTAATTTTAATTTCAGTCAGCCGGCTTATCTGCCGGAGAAGCTCGATTCTTATGATGTGATGTATTATACGAATATGGGGAAGACCAATGATGGATCTGCGCCCACCTATACACAAACAGAAATGGATAAATATCGCACTATCAACGGTTGGGGAAAAGATGATGATGGCAATAATAAATATTATGGAAGTACGGATTGGCAGGATGTTACTACACGTAAGTTTGCTCCGGAACAACGCCACACGCTTTCACTCATGGGTGGTAGTGAGAAACTGAAAGTCTTTACCGGAGTAGGTTATTATGAACAGGGTTCTCTTTATGTAGGTAACGCCAATAATATGAAGCGTTATAATATGCGTACGAACCTGGTAAGCGATTTCAAGGAGATTGGCTTGAAAGTGGTAGCTGGTTTTGAAGGTTATATCTCAAAGATCAGATCACCGCAGGGAAGCTACTACTCCACTTGGGGTCACATACAAAATAAAAGTCCGATGGATGCTGCATACAATTTAAATGGTCAGGTATACAGTGGTACAACGGATAATCCGTTGGTAGATATCAGTCCTGACGGCGGTTATACGCAGACAGACATTAGCACCGTCAGAGCCAACCTGCTTTTGGAATGGGCAGTTCCGTTCTTGCCCGGTTTGAAGTTCAAAGCTTTAGGCAACTATACCGCAGTGAATGACCGTGAGAAGACATGGAACAAAAACATCACTTCTTATGATAACAATGGCGAACCCAATAATCCTGGAAAACCGAGTTTGAGTAAAGGCACTTGGTTCAGAGAGTTGTATACTACACAATTCTTTGCCGACTACAATCAGACTTTCAACAAGGTACACACAGTGGGCGCACTTTTCGGACTAGAGGCCAGCGGCGGTAATTATGACAACACTTCTTTATCAAGAAAAGATTATCTGCTGAATATCGATCAGATGGGTGCAGGTCCTACGGACGGTTGGACAAACAGTTCAAGTGAAGGAATTTCCTCCCGTCGTGCCGCATTGATAGCCCGTCTCAAATATGACTATGCCAGCAAATATATAGTAGATGCCAGTATGCGTTATGACGGCAGCGATTATTTTCCGAAAGGAAAACGTTGGGGAACGTTCTTTTCAGGTTCTTTGGCATGGGTGCTTTCTGAAGAATCATTTTGGTCGAATCTGAAAGCCAAGCATATTTTCGATCAGTTTAAGATCAGAGGTTCGTATGGTGAAGTCGGACAGGATGGTAGTGAAGGGCGTTTGGCGCGGTATGCCTATCTGAAATCGAATGGGTTGAACCAGCGCGGATTCTATGACGGAACTTCATTTTTACCTACTTTCTCCGAAGGAGCGATGGTAAGTCCCGATATATCCTGGTATACCAGTAAGAGTATGAACGTCGGCCTCGACTTTGCTTCTCTGAACAATCGTTTGTCCGGATCGATCGACTATTTTCGTATGGTGACCACTGGTTATTTGGCATCTGCCTCAAGCACTCTTTATGATACCACTCTTGCTATCAGTCTGCCAAGTGTGCTTTCTAATGGAGAAAGTATTCGTCAAGGCGCTGAATTTATTATGCAGTGGAAAGAAAAGAGAGGTGAATTCAATTATGCCGTTTCTGCCAATTTGACTTTCTACGATTCGTTTTGGAATATCAATCCGGATGAGAAAGAATCGGATTTGAAGAACCCGTACAAGCGTACTACGCAAGTACATAATTATGCATCGGTGTCCTATAAGAACCTGGGATATTATACCAGTTTTGAAGATGTGATGAATTCGCCCAAACGCACCTCGTCAACCAATTTGGTGGCCGGTGACTTGAAATATGAAGACTTTAACGGAGACGGTGTGATTGATGGTAATGACCAGTATTACAACACAAAAAGTGCTTCTCCGCGTGCCAATTATGGTATCAGTCTGAATATGGATTACAAAGGTTGGTTCATGGATATGTTGTGGCAGGGTGCCACCAGTGCAGAGATACAACTTGCCAGCATTTTGCAGGGAGGTAATAGCAACTACTCTCCACTCATCTATGAATTTCAGACAGATGTATGGACGGCAGATAACCGGAATTCGCTTTATCCCCGTCTGCATGGATCGTCTTCCTACAACGGATCGAATAATTTTGTAAGTTCGGATTTTTGGTATGTTAATACGAAATATCTGCGTCTGAAGTCTCTCACTGTTGGTTACGACTTTAAGAACCGCTTATTGAAGAAAGTTGCCTGGTTGAGTAAGTGTAGTTTGGCGTTGAGTGGATATAACCTGCTGACATTTAGCCCGGCGAAGAAATATGGTATGGATCCGGAAATCGGAACGGGTGATTTCTACACCTATCCGGTTTCGAGAGTATACGCCGTGAGCCTGAACATTGGATTCTAACATTAACCTTAATGTGACTTATTATGAAACTATATCAATTTATTCTCCCCCTTTGTTTTTGGGGAACCCTCACGCTTCAGAGTTGTGAAGACTTCTTGAATAGTGAGCCGACGGAAATATACAGTGATGATATTATTTGGGAGAATGCGACGAACGCAGATGCTTTTGTGCTCAACGCCTATGGTAATATCTTGTCATTGTACACCGATTTTGAGGGAATGGAAAGAAACCTCCATCCTACCAGTGTGTTGACACGTAGCTCGTGTCCCTCTTTTTTGAGAGGACTTGGCACCCGTGATGACGACTGGGGATTCAACAAAGACCAGTATGCAATGATTCGTAACGCAAACCTGATTATTCAGAATGCGGCGGCTGCCACTACGTTGAGTGAGGCGGACAAAACGAAATTCATTGCAGAAGGTAAGATGCTGCGTGCAATGGTCTATTACAATATGGCAAGACGTTTTGGACGTTTCATGTGGGTGGACCGCCCCCTGGGGATGGACGATGTATACGAACTGCCTTTGACGGCAAGCATTGCGGAAAGTTATGATAAGGTTCTTGCCGATGTGAATGATGCCATTGCAGGTTTGCCGGATGATCCGGGGAAAGCCCGTTTAAGTAAAAATGCCGCAAATGCATTCAAATCAGAGGTTTGTCTGACGGCAGTGGCCTATACGGGAAATACCAAATTGCTTCAGGAAGCGATTGATGCGGTAGATCAGATTACAGCTTCTTTGGATGCTGACTATGAAGGTCTGTTCAATGCAACTGGTGCAAAATCATCGCCGGAAATTATTTTGGCCCGATATAGTAGTAACGAAACAACTACGGTTCAAGGTACGGACATGATTGCTATGGTGCCTAATGTTTTGAACTCTGAAATGGTGACGGGCTACGGACCGGGATGGAAACAGGCAGACATCTTTGAAGGATGGATGGAATATACTCCTTCGCAGAATTTAGTGGATAACTATTTGGTGATTGACGACGCTACCGGCAAGGCGGTAAGATGGAACGAGTCCTCACAGTTCACGAATAATACGAAGGTATTAGCCATGTCGGGGATACTTGCCAAGATTCCTCCCCGTGACTCGAAGGAAGTGACCGAGACTACACTTGGATATGAGGTGACGAATCATAACTATACTATCAGTGATTTGATGTATAAAAAACGCGATAAACGCTTTGAAGCTTCTATTGTGTATGACGGCGCCACTTATTATGGCGAAGATATTCATACCCATCAAATGGGAAATATGAATCGCGGCGTGAAGAAGAATTATGGTGCTGACCATTCGCCTGTCTCTAACTATCTGTGGCGTAAGGGTATGTATGATGTCTCGCCTCGTCCTTTCTACAATGTATATACCGATTATCACAAAGTTGTTTTTCGTTATGGACATGCTTTGCTGAACAAGGCGGAAGCATTGCTTTGCCAGGCAAAAACCGACCCGTCTAAACTTGCTCCGGCAGTTGCTACCCTCAACCTGACCCGTGAGAAACATGGCGGACTGCCGGCTTCTACTGCTGCCACACTGGCAGAAGCATGGAAGGATTACAAAACGGAACGCACGGTGGAAATGGCGCGGGAAGCCGATCTTTATTGGAGCTTGCTCCGGTGGGGAAAATTCGGTGGAGAAGCGAATAATGGAAATGAAGCAGGCGGTATGATTGACGAACTGAATTGTCCTTCCACTTTCCCGGAAATTTCGGAGGACCGTACTGCTGTTTATATTGGAAACGTGCAGTTTGAGAATGATAAACGTCAGTTTGTAACAACACGTGGTTATTTATTCCCGATTCCACAGGGACAGATTAATGCAAATTCTGCCTTGTCTGACAAAGATCAGAATCCGGGATGGTAAATCAATTAATAAAAAACAGATAAATATGAGTAAGATAAAACGAATGAATATGAAATGGCTGGTACTGTTGCTTTGTCTTCCTTTTGTGACTTCTTGTCTGGAAGACCTGCCGGCTTACGAGGAGGCAGAAATTACCAAAGTCGGTTTTTTCTATCGGTTTGCAGGTCCTAATAAGGATGCAGTGACGGGTGAGCCTATTATGGTAGAAAAGGAAATGACTTGCACATCCGACATCAATAGCGATGCCGCTACGGTGAATGTGAAAGTAACAGTGCCTGCTGCCAATGGAGATTTCACGGAAGCAGAACGTGCTAAAGTGGTGCAGAGTAAGTTATGGGGATATTTTACGGTTTCTACGGCTGCAAAAGTATCGCCTCTTTCCGGAACGAACGCTTTAGGTACTCCGGACGACTGGACAAAAGAACATCAATTTGAAGTTACGGCTGCTGATGGTACGAAAAAGGTATGGACCGTTAAAGTGACAGAGTTCAATAGGTAACTATATTCACTTACTGATTAAGAAAACAGGGCCGCTTGAGAATTGGGTTTATGTGAATAAACGCAATTTAATGGCGGCCTTTTTTGTCGCCGGTTTCTGCTGCTTATCAAAATATTAACAAGCGCTTTTTGCAGGACCGCGTAAATGAAAAACTGCAACATCTGTTTATTTGCTGATCTGAATTTAAATATGTCAACCAATGTCATTGTATTATTGAAATTTGTTACTATCTTGCATGCTCAAATCGAATTCTAATATAAAATCATAAATCTGTTACAATGAAAACCAATTCCCCCGTATCTCCTCCCTCTGAACGTCTTGCCTCTTTGGATATCTTACGTGGTTTCGATCTTTTTCTATTAGTCTTTTTTCAACCGGTATTCGTTTGTTTAGGACAGCGTCTCGGATGGCCTTGGCTGGATAGCATTTTGTATCAGTTCGATCACGAGGTATGGGTAGGTTTTCGTTTTTGGGATTTGGTGATGCCGTTGTTTCTCTTTATGACGGGGGTATCCATGCCTTTTTCTTTCTCCAAATTTAAGGATATTCCGGATAAAAGACCTGTCTATCGGAAGGTGCTGAAGCGTTTTGTCTTGCTGTTTATTTTTGGTATGATTGTGCAGGGAAATCTGCTGGGGCTGGATCCCAATCATCTTTATCTTTATAGCAACACATTGCAGGCTATTGCTACGGGCTATCTGATAGCAGCCATCTTCTTGCTGCATTGTTCCTTGAAATGGCAGATTATTGCAACCGCATTGCTTTTGGTGATTTATTGGATACCGATGACTTTCTGCGGGGATTTTACCCAGGGAGGTAATTTTGCCGAAATTGTAGACCGGATTGTGCTGGGAAGATTCCGTGACGGAGTATATTGGAATGAAGATGGAACCTGGAGTTTTTCTCCTTATTATAATTATACATGGATATGGAGCAGTCTGACGTTTGGTGTCACCGTTATGCTGGGCACGTTTGCCGGCAGGGTGATGAAAGCCGGAAAAGGGGATCGTCGGCGCGTGGTGCAAACGCTGTTTCTTATCGGTTTGGGGTTGATTGGGCTTGCTTTGCTTTGGAGTTTTCAGATGCCGGTCATTAAACGGGTGTGGACATGTAGTATGACTCTCCTTTCGGGAGGGTACTGCTTTTTGCTGATGGCGTTATTCTACTATTGGGTGGACTATAAAGGACATACCCGCGGATTAAATTGGCTACGGGTGTATGGAATGAATTCTATTACGGCTTATTTGCTGGGAGAAGTGGTCAATTTTCGGTGTATAGCAGCGTCTGTCAGTTATGGATTGGAGCAATATTTGGGAGATTATTACCCGGTATGGCTCACATTTGCTAATTACCTGATTGTATTCTTTATTCTGCGAATATTGTATAAGCAGAAAATATTTTTGAAGATCTAAACGGTGCCATATTGTTATAAAACGACACAAGATAATCTGCAAGGGGGGCTCCAGCGATATGGAATCCCGTGAATAGTCGCTGATTTTATCATGGAATAGACAGGTAAAGCTACTTTGACTGTATTTTAAAGATATTTGTTTATGAGATTTATAAGTTTGCTAGTATTGTTGTCTATGGCCGGACTCTCCGGTCTTGTCAAGGCACAACAAAAAGATACCGTTCGAGTCTCGGATTTCGGGGCACGTCCATATACGTACGAAAACTGCGTAAGCCGTTTGCAAGAGGCTATCAGTGAATGTAAACGCAGTGGTGCCCATGTACTTTCTTTTGAGAAAGGGCGTTATGATATTTGGCCCGAAGGCGCTATCCGGCGGGAGTATTTTATATCGAACACGTCGACAGAACAAGAATGTCCCTCTAAAGTGAAAACAATCGGTCTGTTGTTTGAAGATATGAAAAACCTGACTATCGAGGGAAACGGAGCTACGCTGATGTTTCACGGTAAAATGACGACCATTGCTCTCGAGCATTGTGAAAACCTGATGTTTAAGAACTTACATGTCGATTTTGAACGTCCTGCCGGATCAGAGATGCTCTTTACGCGTGTGGATGGTGACGAAGTCGAAGTTTCTGTACATCGTGATACACGTTATGAAATAGTGAATGGGCGAATGAACCTCTATGGGGAGGGATGGCGTTCGAATAATAATCATTGTATAGAATATTGTCCTGCTGACAGTACTTTCCGTTACAGTCAGAGTTGGAACGTACTTGCTGCTGCAAAGGCGGAAGAGGTGGCTCCGAATGTCGTGCGGTTTCATGTTCCGGCGGAATTCAAACCGAGAGTGGGTAATACCCTGACGATTCGTGACATTATTCGTGACCAGGTGGGCTGGTTTATCCTCGAGAGCCGGGATATTACTCTCAGTCAGGTGCAGATGCACTATATGCACGGGCTTGGTATCGTAAGTCAATACACCCGTAATATTACAATGGATAGGGTGAAATGTATGCCGCGTGAAGGTAGTGGTAGATTGCTGGCGGCCTCTGCGGATATGATGCACTTTTCCGGATGTAGCGGAAAGGTGAAGATAGACAGTTGTTATTTTGCGGGTGCGCAAGATGATCCGATCAATGTGCACGGCACTAATTTGCGTGCTGTTGAGAAGATAAATGCCCGTACTTTAAAATTACGCTTCATGCACGGACAGAGTTATGGGTATAATGCTTACTTTGAAGGGGATACGGTGGCCTTTGTGAAGGCGGCTGCCATGGAGCGTTTTGCGCTTGCCCGGGTGACTGCCGTGAAACGGCTGACTGACCGTTTGGTTGAAGTTACTTTCGATCAGGATGTTCCCGACGGATTGGAGCTGAACCATGATTGTGTAGAGAATATCAGTTGTACGCCCGAAGTGGAAATCCGTCATTGTTATTTTACGCGGACAAGTACGCGTGGCACTTTGATGACTACTCCCCGGCGTGTGGTGATTGCAGATAATACTTATTATAAAACAGGAATGAGCGCCATTCTGATAGAAGGAGACGCTGAAGGATGGTATGAGTCGGGACCTGTGAAAGATGTTTTGATTCAGAATAATCTGTTTATCGGGTGTGCCTATAGCGGAGGACCCGGAGATGCGGTCATTGCGCTCCATCCTTCCAATACGGTGGTGGACGCAGATCGTCCGGTGCATAGAAATATACGTATTATCGGTAATACATTCCGGACATTCGGAAATCCGGTATTGTATGCCAAAAGTACAGAGGGGTTGATTTTTCAAGAGAATACCGTCAGATGTATTCCTTCGGACAGCTTCTTTCAAAAGCCTTTGTTTATACTGAATGGTTGTAAAGGAGTTGTTATCAGAAAGAACAAATTGGAAGAAGCCTGTGGAAAGAACATTGATTTTAAACTGATGAAAAAAAAGTATATCAAAGCTGATTTTTAAATACTAAAATAATTATTACGACAATGAAGAAGATTTATTCATTCCTTATCAGTGCTTTATTCATTTTCTCTGCTGCTCATGCCGCAGAAACTGATTATACGCGCGGACTTTCTATTTGGTTTGATACTCCGAATTCCCTGCAAGGACATGCCGTGTGGTATAACGGAAGACCAGATATGTGGAAAGGTGAAAATAAGCCGGAAACGGCCGGAGATACAGCCCGCAACCCGGATGCCAGCTGGGAGTCGCAATCGTTGCCTGTCGGAAATGGCAGTATAGGTGCAAATATAATGGGCTCGGTTGAGGCAGAGCGTATTACTTTTAATGAAAAGACATTGTGGCGCGGTGGACCTAATACGGCCAAAGGTGCTGACTACTACTGGAATGTTAATAAACAATCGGCGCATATTCTGGATGAAATACGTAAAGCATTTACGGAGGGAGATCAGGAAAAAGCGGAGATGTTGACAAGGCAGAATTTTAATAGTGAAGTGGCTTATGAGTCCAACCGCGAGAAACCTTTCCGTTTCGGTAGTTTTACTACAATGGGAGAGTTTTATGTGGAGACTGGACTGAATATCATAGGTATGAGTGATTATAAGCGTATCCTGTCTTTGGATTCTGCCGTGGCTGTGGTGCAATTTAAAAAAGATAATGTGGCTTATCAGCGGAATTATTTTATTTCTTATCCTGCTAATGTGCTGGTCATGCGTTTCAGTGCCGACCGGCCGGGCAAGCAGAACCTGATATTCAGTTATGCTCCTAATCCGGTATCGACAGGTAGTATGGTGGCTCAAGGTGATAATGGCTTGGTTTATTCGGCTGCGCTGGATAATAATGGAATGAAATATGTAGTCCGTATCCAAGCGGAGACTAAAGGTGGAACATTGGTCAATAGAAATGGGAAACTCACCGTGAAGGGAGCGGATGAAGTTGTCTTTTATGTCACTGCGGATACTGACTATAAGGCTAACTTTGCTCCAGACTTTAAGAATCCGAAAACGTATGTCGGGGTCAATCCTGTCGAAACAACGGGCCAATGGCTGGCTAATGCGGTGGCCAAAGGTTATTCGGCTCTGTTGAATGAGCATTATCAGGATTACGCTGCTTTATTCAATCGGGTGAAGTTGAATCTGAATCCAACGGTAAAGACTGGTAATTTACCGACCGGGCAGCGGTTGAAAAATTATCGGAAAGGGCAGCCGGACTATTATCTGGAGGAACTTTATTTTCAATTCGGCCGTTATCTTCTGATTGCAAGTTCTCGTCCGGGCAATATGCCGGCCAACCTGCAAGGTATTTGGCATAATAACGTTGATGGGCCTTGGCGTGTTGATTATCATAATAACATAAATATTCAGATGAATTACTGGCCTGCCTGTTCTACGAATTTGGATGAATGTG
>OGMD01000226.1_pt1 | contig 29866 bp, 16 predicted proteins | sample 1573041 | NCBI WGS metagenome assembly OGMD01 (sample SAMEA2582007, study PRJEB24529) | metagenome | biome: Human gut stool | place: China | collected 2011 | reverse complement strand
AGTCCGTGGAAACACCTGAAAACTATCAAGTCTAGGACGGTAGCCTGATACCCATGCCCTGTAAAGGCTATCCTCATAGTAAGCCTGTTCACGATTGACCACTGTATCGCCTATATGCATCGTATCTTTCAACTGAATTACTAACAAAGGAGCTATAGGCGTAGAAATAAGTAAAGTATCCACCTTGACAACCGTCTTTATTTTTGTCTCGATTCTTATTTCTGCTGGGACAGGCTCGTGCGGGCAGAATTGCATCCACACGACAACTCCAACTAACAGACAAACTAATATCAAAGGCAGTACTTTCATAAGCCTAGATATTTAACAATTCCCTCGACGTGTATCCTAGCAACAGTATCTTTACCCTCACGAGACAAAAGGTATTCAACATCTTCCTTATTGTCCTGGAAGAAGTTCTCCGTCAACACGGCCGGACAATTAGAATCCCGGCAGATGGCAAGGTTCTGCTCCCAATACATCAACTTTGGTGTTTGTTTTCGGATAGTTACCCGTTGCACCTCGGCAGCTTCACCTAGACAGGTAGCCAGCTTCTTACTATTAGCTGAAGCATTATTACTCACAAATACACTCCATCCACGGGCATTCATCCAAGAATTGCCATTACCGGCAGCATTGCAGTGAATAGAAACAAGGATAGCTTTCTTTCCTGCTTCCTTGTAAATCGCATTAGCCCGCCGGCACCGCTCGGACAAAGGAACATCTGTATCCTCTTTCACGATCCGTTCAGCATCAATACCACGTTTGCGCAATCCTGATACTACCATATCAGCAATCTCTCTTGAATACGCCCATTCTCTCAATCTTCCATCTGGCGAACGCTTGCCGGGAGTATTCTCACCGTGCCCATTATCTATTAGTACTTTCATTTCTTTTCCTCCTCCTTTTTTACTCCTTTATTCATATACTCTACTACAGCTTGAGCAATCTCTGTAGGATCTGTTTTATGCTTCGCAATCTCTGAAGCAAGTAAAGCGACTTCTTTATAATCCCCCTTTACTTTTTCATCTGCCTTTTCATAGATGGATTTGATTTCGACAAGAGACATTCCAAGTGCACCCAATAAAGTAACTACCGGGAAGATCGGAATAGTCCAACCATAATAGTTATCTAAATACCAGATACCACCCATCTGCATAGCGTCGATTACAGTCAACGCAATGAGGGCATTGTAATACCGAGCTATCTTGTCAATAGTTTTTTTATACCCATAACTGGACCTTACTTCACCGCGTAATTTAGCTTTTCTTACGCCACTCCATAAATCAGCCAAAATCATGATAAACAACTCTAGGTAGATGCCGAATAGCATCCAACCGATAACAAATAATTCATTTAACCCTTTCATCTACTTTTATTTTTATAGTTAACACTTCCAGCTATATACGCTGCAAAATCCCTCCATTCCTGCATTTTCTGATAATATATGTCGGTTGTTTGGTCATTGTCCTTATTCAAGATGATGGCTAATTGATCGTCATTGCTGTATCGAGATTTTATAATACTCATTTTGATGCCTTCCTTATTCATTGCTTCCGGACGATTGGCAAATTTTCGGTTATTCCAAAAAACCATTTTTCCAATTAGTTCTACGTCGAGTGGATCATTCATTGATAACTCTTCATAATCATCTGCACTACCCTTAACGGATAGTGCGATGATATTTTTCTCTTTATGTTTCAGATACTTGAAAGCATCTGCATAGACTGTATTTCCTTTTATAAACATGATATTGATTTTAGAGGGTGTAACTGATTGTAAAGCCGCATTTCTCTGCATTACATAAAGGGTCGAGCCAATAGCCGGTGTCGTAGCCGGTGGCTCCAGCGGGGACATAGAGAATGTTTGTTCTTTGGTTGTAGGAGTTACGACCTGTGTAAGAAGAAGCCGAATCTCCAAAAATACCGCTCTCTAGCTTGGGGGCAATACTTCTATTTATTGCAATATTAGTCAATTTAGAGCAACCATAAAAACAATTATTACCTAAGCTAGTTATGCCATCAGGTATAGTTATGTTAGTTAAGCTACTACAATTCCTGAAACATTCATAGTCCATGCTGGTTACACTAGCAAGTATAGTTATGTCTGTCAAACTAGAGCAATTTTGGAAACAACTAATGCCTAATATTTTCACACCTTTAGGAATAACAATATTAGTCAATTTAGAGCAACCATAAAAACAATGATTTCTTAAGCTAGTAACACCATCAGGTATAGTTATGTTAGTTAAGCTACTACAATTCCTTAAACAGTCATATCCCATGCTGGTTACACTAGCAGGTATAGTTATGTCTGTTAAACTTTTGCAATAATAGAAACAACTATCACCTAAGCTAGTTACACCTTCGGGAATAACAATACTAGTCAAGCTAGAGCAACCATAAAAACAGCTATCACCTAAGCTAGTTACACCTTTAGGAATAACAATATTAGTCAAGCTAGAGCAATTTTGGAAACAACTACTATATAAGCTAGTTACACCTTCGGGAATAACAATACTAGTCAAACTAGGGCAATTTTGGAAACAACTACCACCGATGTTAGTTACACCTTCGGGAATAACAATACTAGTCAAATTTGAGCAATAACAAAAACAGCTACCACCTAAGCTAGTTACACCTTCGGGAATAACAATACTAGTCAAATTTGTGCATAAATAAAAACAACTAGAACCCAGCTCTGTTAATCCTGTAAAATATCTCAATTCCTCAAAATGGGTCATTTTGCAACTGTTAAAAGTCACACCCAATGAAACGACACTTTGTGCCTCTAGCTCTGTCATATAATCCAAACTAGAACACCACCCAGCATTATAACACAATTGTAGAACTATTGGATTACTTTTCTTCGTCATGATAACCCCAGGAATAAACAAATCAATAGAATAAGCCACAGTGGTTGTTACTTGATTATTGTATCCTTTCTTTAGAGTGGCTTTTAGTTCAAAAGTTGCTAATTCGGACGGAGTAGCCAACACGTTCAATATACAATAGCTTTTATTCTGAATACCTACGGCAACTAATCCTTGTTCAAAAGCATCCCCGGAAAGTGACCATTCTGTAGCATATTCACCATTTACATTTTGCGTGTTTATCTTCAGATCATATCTAGCGTTTCCAGTAGCATTTAGCAATTGTTGCCCGGAAATGGTAGCACTTGTAGGGAAAATCAATCGGCTAACTTTAACCTGCATTTCTCCACGTACTATAGCCCCTTGCGTGGGTATGTGCTTTACTCGTACAGTGATAGTTCTATCACTTCCAGTGATAGTAGTAGTCATCAACCCTGTAATCTTATCTATTGTAGCACCGTTGTAGGAAGAGACTTCACTACTTCCATTATAGATGTAATACTCAACACTGCCTACGTTTTCAGAAAAGACGGATGCACTGTATTGCCCGGAATTTCCTTCTAATATTTCAGTCGGTCCGGTGACAAACACACCGTCAGGAGCCTTGATATATAATTCATTGCCCAGTGTGGTACAATCGTCACCAAATATACGCTTAATACTATTCAACTGGTCTTGTGTTACAGAGACAAGTGCAATCATACCTTTCAAAGAAAGAGTACCACCAGCATCTTTTATACTACCCAAAGAGATTAAATCATTGGCATTCACGCCCGCCCATGATATTCCTTCTAAGCCGACCACACATGAAGCAGCATCCGTCAACCGGTTGGTGTTCCAGTTAAAGATAAAGTCCTTCGTATTCAGTTTGCTACAATTACGAATAAAGATATTATAGACATTTCTACCGAAATTCTTGATACTAAATCCGCTACTGTTTAGGTTCGGAAGGCTATCAAAGGAAATAGCCTGCATTGTGTCCGGAAGTTCCAATGTGCTGACCGAGGCTCCGGAGGCAAAAGTTACAGAGGTTAGACCACTCTCAAATGCTTTCAATACTTTGAGATACGCGAGTGATGATAAATCTAAGTTGGTTATATTCTGATAGCCGGATATGTCAAGATGTTCAAGCCGTTTTGCCTGCAATAGTCCTGATATATCAGACAATGAAGTATTTCTCCGGTTATCAGTTGCCGTATCCACACCCATAACAAGCTTTTTGAACTTAGTCCCAACTGTGGTATTATATACCTCCGCAATATTCAGCGTAGACAGATATTCTATGAAGTTGTGAATATCCAGCTCCTGAACATTGACAGCCGAATAGACGCGAACCGGATCACCTACATTGATAACCTGTCGTGAAGTAAATATGTGCGTCTGCCCAACATCAAGCCGAACACCTGATTCAACGACTTCATTATTCAAGCCATATCCATAAAAGATATTATTTCCGGATACGATACTAAATTCAAGTCCTGCAGGAGCATTAGCAGCTTTAAACTCAATAGACTTCGCTTTATATGCTCCGGATACGAATTTGCTGTCGAGCAAATCGAAACGGTGACTTAACCACCATCGACGGTATGCAGATCGTGCGCCTTGAAGCATATACAGGTTATTGATACCGGAATCTGTGTAAGGGCCGATATATTTGTATTGGGCATCTTGATTATATACACGTTCACACCATCTGCCGGATTGCTGATTGTCGAACATATCAATCGTTTTTTCATAACTCAAACCGGCAATGTACAATGCGTTATCAATTTCAGATACGATCCGCATAAATTCATCATCAGCTTCAAGGTTATTCCAAAGAGTTGACTCATGCCCGGCATAGGCGTATACAAGCGCAGAGAAAGAAGTGTCGATTGTCTGACGGTCGATGTCATAATTATAAATCAAAAGACCATCATTACGCACACCTATGATAGTGTCATTATCGTAGTTGATAAAGAAGAATTTCGCGCCATCCTCTGACATAAGCATCGCATTTTTAATCACCTGATCGACGGCTCCGAACCGCATCAGGTAGATATAATATGCAGCTACCTTGTACACATCCAGGTGCTCCCATTTCTCGGCCTTGAACTTCTCAATATCTCCCTTAGTTGACACCACCCATTCGGAGAATGCTTTTAAGTCTGCAACATTCGTACTTTTATCCGGATAACGGGCTTCATAAGCCTGATCCCATTCAGTATCAAAGTTCTCCATGTCCTGAAAGAGTGCAAGGTGATTACCATTGTTCAGCAACTCCCAACATTGTACCTTTGAATTGTCGAATCCAGGTATATCTTTAAACCCGAACACGGACTCCGTAGACTTATCGTTATTGAAGTTATACTTGCCCATGTAGACAAGATCACTATCAGCAGTCAGACGATAGAACACATTTACAGGGAAGCCATCTACCGTTGTGCGAACGTCGTATTTATAGCCTGCCGCCAAAGCTGCTTTTTGCGCTTCAGTACGTAACTTGTATTCACCGTCGATCTGCGCATTAGACATTACCTGATTCCAAAGACGGGCAATACCGGTATTATGTGTACCGGAGGATTCTGCGTAGTCAGCCTTCAGACACCATACATTGACAGGTTGAGAGCCTTCCTTAAATGCATACAGACCGTTCACCATGATATTGCCCAAATTATCCCATACTTCACCGTACCCAGTATATGGACGTAGATTCTTCTTCGGATAACCCATAGACGAAGTTCCCTGAGGACGAAGCCGAATACCTTTACCTGTGAATGATTTGGTAGGATCTTGCCAGTTTATATATTCGATATCCACATAAATAGTTTCATTCTTATCCGTTGTATTTTCTAATACCGGCAGGTCTCCAGTAAAAACAAAGACCGGGCATTGAGCTGCCAGTTTATCAACAGATATCTGTTGGGTGCCGGGTTCGTAAATATCATTACGTTCGTAGAGAGCTAGCATTTCTTCAGTGGTATCCCGATACAGGGTATAGTTATTCAATACCTGATCATAGTTCAGAACAGAGTTGTAGAAACGTACAGATTTCAAGTATACATCAGCATCCATCGTACCACCTATCTTCAACATTTTAGATACTGTGAAATTATCAGTAGTTGCATAATCCACAGCCCCCGACAATTCTCCGTTAATATAGATGAATGTCATACCTTTATTGACAGAACCAATCTTCTTGTTGATGACAAAAGTAATACGTATATTTTCACCACTCTTGAACTTCGTCCCTACCTTGCTGCCTCCGGCCGATATAAGTGTAGCCTCCGATGCGGTTATCAATAGCCCCGTACCATTTTCATTGCGAAGGTCGCATATCACTGCGTTATCATCCCTTACGTTAGTTGTAGACAGTTCAAATTCCATTGTCCGTCCCAAGTTGGTCGGATCAGGAGATAGTGGTGAGATATTAATATCAACATAAGCCCCATTGGAGATTATAAGACGATTGTTATTCCATCCTGACGCCTTATTCCAATAAAAGCCACTGAATTTGGTAGAATATAAGCCATACACCCACTCTTCACGGTTGGCGTCGTTGTTTGATTTACCCAAGGCAGATAAATCCAGTTGCAGTCCTTCGCTGATAGGTGCAAGATTGATGGATGATTTCGATACATTAAGTCCGAGCGTATATACAGTAGCCCCGGCAGTGATGGTTAATGTCTTGACACCATATTCATCCGGCCGGAAGGAATACACACACATCTCTCCGTTATGCGCTTGTATCTGACCGCTTATCTTTCCGTCAATGGCAATAACTGTATCAGTATATGCAGCATTGGAAGGATTGTAGACCGCGAAGTTCAGCTCATACGGAATATACTGCGTGATTCCGTACAATTGCAGATTGCCGGAAGTTATGATATCATTTCCCATTGGGATGATGGCAGACACACTTATGATGGGATTCTTGTTAGCTCCTGTTATTACAATCAGATCGTGATAGATAATGTCTGAATAGAACTTCTCACCGTTGATTATCGTGTAAGCTCGATACTGAAGACTATGAGCACCTTGCGAAAGGTCATGTAACGGTATGTATTTGGTACGTGTCGTCGATACATCGACGATCTCATCTTCTACCTTCACATAATCAAGCAGTGCACCATCCAAATACCATTCCATAACCTTTGTACCATACCCAGAAACAGAATAAGGAATAGCCGCGGCCGCATTTGGGTTCGTCACGACATTGTATGATTGAGATACATCATAGGTATCGGACAATTGAAGGTCTACAACCTGATAAGTGATACCTACAGTTGTGGCAGCCAGTGTATTTTGTCCAACAATACCCACTGTGACTGTATTAGCTCCGGTAGTGATATAATCATCCACTTTGAAACGGACTGCCTGGCCATAACGATACTTCTCCGTTACTACCTTCTTATTACTCCCTCTGATAAACGTATAGGTACACACAACATCTTCACCTACACTTTGACCCTGTTTGTTCATGATGTCAAAGGTAAACTCGATGTAATTGTTCTTAGCACCTGCCAAGATAGCAACGTATGTTGGAGAACTCAACGTGAGCTGCGCTGAATAATTGAAAGGAGCATCGAACGTACCGATTATCAAATCAGTTCTGGTCGGATCATCAAAATATGCGTCCTGGCTTTCTTCATCAGCAAAGACAATATATCTGTTATTAGTGTTGTCATAGTGGAATACTCCAGCTTTTGAATCAAGAGCCTTCTTGAGAAATTCTTCTACTCTTGTCCCCCTTACAGAAAGATTGTCCGTTGAATTATCACCGTCCCAAGCTGTATGTTTGTTAATGGGCTGATCATAGACTTTTGCCATATCAATATTATTTTATTGTTATATAATCGTATTAACCTTTCCAGGCATCCTTGCCAATCCAAGGTTTATCACCACGCCAGTAGCCGGCACCGAAACAGGAATTTATTGCTTCCCATACCAGTACAGCACCTTTATATACTGCCGTTATCACCTTTCCTGATACGAATATTCCAGATATCTCTTTTCTATCTTTATAAATCATGCCTTACTCCTCTTCATATATATAGTAAATTCTGTCTTGATCGGGCTTCGTCATATTTTCAAATTCTTTTTTGGGAATTAATATGGGAGTTATATGCTCAATTTCATTATTTAAATCTTTTACATGATTATCCATTGCATCTTCCAAATCTTGAGCACTATATTCAATTGCACAATTCAGTTCCTTTACTTTTTCAGTAAGAATTACATTCTTTGCGTACTCATTCAAAGCAATATCTGCTCCACCGCCTATCTCTCCTGTATTTACCCAAAGGTTGTTATCCCCCCTCCAAATTGGACCAGGAATAATATCTCCAACAATAGCCCAATCACCGTCCTTTGGAGTTGGAAATGCAGTTTTCAAAGCAGTTTCTGTTGAAAATAAGCCTTTACTACTTGTCTCAATACTATTGACATGTAAGGTTCCTCCAACATGAAGATCATTTTGAATGCTCAAATCTCCATCTATACTATGAATAGAATAGCCTGATGAAATAGACTCTTCGCTATTAACTCCCCATACAAGATTGTATTTATCCCAAAAAAATAATACTCTATCTATAGTTAGAACATCATTCTCTTTACCTCCATTTGGATATTTCTCCCAAACTTCTTGTATTGAATCAAATACTCCTAAATTATTCATTTCAGCAAATCTTTAGATATACTAAACAATAAATCAGCTTGTTCTTTACTTCCGTATGAAGAGCAAACTAAAGCAGCTAGGTAGTATACAACCGACCGATAACATTTCTCGCAAATTTCGATTGTTTCATTTTTAATCGAAGGGTAAGGTAAGTAACGAGCTCTTTTGACTGTTACTCCTTTACCCATAACACAAGAATAGAATTCAAGTACATACCCAACAGGATACAATACAAAAGCACATATAGGCTTTTGTGGACCACCCTTTATTCCCGGATATCTGGATGATTGCATTGTATATAAAGGAGAGTCTTCAGTTATTATATTATTGACAGGGCGACTCCAATCACTCATTTGAAAAGTAAGTAAACGCATGAAATCATCTGGTAAAATAGTATATCCCATTCCAATGCCGACCGCTTGTTTCCAACCCAAACTATTAGCAAAGGGTTTACCGGAGTCCAACAAATAAATAGGAGCACTTTTTTCTACGGAACTAACAGCGTCCACTATCTTATTAGATATAATCTCATTCATCATCAAGGTATTTATATCAGAAAAGCCAATCAACTGATCATTGACCTCATTTTCGTCCAACGCCTTTCGGACATCCTTTATTACATCTTGAACGCTATAATTCATACTTATTTCAAATTAGGAAATTCAACACCAAGCTCTTGCCCGTAAATCAATATATTTTCCTTACTCCGAATTGTCTTATCACACCCCTTGGTTAACAGATACTCCTTAGCTTCCGCAAAAGAAGTTATCTTCTCTTGGATATCTTTCTCAGTACCACCAGAACAATCTTCCTCCTCGTCATCTTTTAAATCATTTTTTTCTCCATCCGAATTTTCAGTTTCATCTTCCAACGGACTATCATCTTCCACTTCGTCACACTCCTCTTTTATTTTTTCCACCACATGGATAATACTTCCAAACTGTTCCAGTTTCTCAATACCTTCCTGTACATCATGTTCGTTCGTACGGTACTGACTTTTCCCCCCGCTCATGGGTTCAAAATTGATTCTTCTTTTATTCCCGTCAATTTTTAGATTAAAAGAAATCTCAGATATACATCTATACACTTTAATCATATTCGTATGAATTAAAAAAGGGAGCGGGACTACTCCGCTCCCTAGTTACACACCCAGTTTATTTATTATTTACGCAGCTTTAGCCAATTTCAAACGAGCATGAGCTTTGGCATACCTCAGATAAACACAGCTGATTTCCTGCAATACAATCGCATCTGTATTTCTGACTCCTGAAGATTTCAAGTCCAAAATATTTCTACTCCAGCTCACAAAAGTTCGTTTAGTCAAAAATTGAGGGTCCAACACCAAACCGCAGTCACTCATCCCATTCTGATCAAACAACTCATGATGAATAACCAAAATTTCCCCAAAATCAGTATCAAAGCTCTTAAACTTTAAGCTCCAATTCTCAACGCTCTCCTTCAATCTAAATTTATCAGACTTGATCTTAGAAAATGCCGCAAGCATATCACTACCTGCAAATAAAATCTTGCGCTTATTACCTACACCAACACCGGTAAACAAATCCTTTGTGATATCCACTAATTCATTATCTGTAATTTCAGCCTCACTTGTAGTGGTATTCCAATCACCTACAATAATATCCTTACCAGCCATCCACCAAATACCACCAGTAAACCATACACTCTGTTTCTTCACCGGATGTTTTGCTTTACCTCTCACGCCAAACAAGAAAGTATTCTCCATCCCCATTCTCATATCAAAGATAGAATCCTCTTCCAGGTCACTGAAATTCCATTCAACTTCCTTGCTCTGTAACTTATCCAGTGTAGACTGTTCGACCTGCGTCATGAAATTTTGGCAATACTGTACCTCAGGCGTAGGAATATTACTAAAAGAACTCGTTTGTGCATCAAGTTCAGCACAAGCCTTTCCCATACGTATGATAACAGTATTATTCTGAATAGCAGGAATCCATATATTATTCCCGTTACCATCCTTCTTACCGTTTACCGCATATACTAAAGGATTTCCTGATGCCGCTGCCCCAGATACACAAAGAACCAATTCTTTTGTATCCTGTGTTACGCCATCATCTTTGTACCCCATTACCCCAATTACACGTATCGTATCAGCTTCGCTGAACATATCAGGATCATTCACCACAAGTTCAGCCGTATTTCCGGTAGTCTGTGCTGTAAAAGCAGCAGTCAGTTTCCCCTTAATCGGACGTGTCCCCACAGTATAATATTTAACCTCCATACTCTTAGTACTCATAGCCTTCGCATGACGGGTAATCTGGTCAATCGGAGTAGCCATAGGTCTGATCTTCGTAATTCGCTTATCAATCTCTTGGGTGTAAAGCTCATCCACGGCCGCTTTCCCTTCTGTAATTGTAGCAGCTCCCGGAATTGTTTTACCGGCATCCGGCAAGTCCACTGCTCCTTCAGCAAATAAAACGCTACCCGAAGCTCCTGTCAGGAATGCCACGAGCATAAGGAGCATAGCTCCTGTCACTTTAAATAAAAAACTTCTTTTCATTTCAATGTTAATATTAAATTAATAATTATGATTTCTTCCCTCTGCTCCAGATATCATCCGAGTCATCATCCGAATATTTAGCCAACGCCCCCTCAATCACAGGCTTCCTGCCAGCCTTATTACTTAAAGCTCCCTGTCCTCCCAATTGTGGAGGAATACTGTCCGGAATTGTATTCTTTTTCTTCTCCTTGTCAATCTTGGCATTTCTTCCTCTTATTTCAGCCTCGTGCGCAGCATTCTCGATATCCATATCATGATTCAGCCCTTTCAGCAACATCAACCATGTATCTTTAGTCACTTTATCCACGATAGCGTCCTCCTGAATTTGGGCAAACATTTCAAATGCCTTATCCGCATCCTCATCACTACACCCCAATTCACTTTTCGCTTCTTCCAGTGCATCCAGTGAGATTGTTATATTCTGTTTCGCCGCCTCTTCTAATTGACTGTTTTTCGACTGTCTTTCCAGATAAGCATTTTGCTTTTCCACAATCTTATCCTTCATCTCCGGATCATCCAAAGCAGCTCTGATTTCATCCTGCCCAAAATTATCAATCAAATACAAAAGTGGATTCTCTCCTTTCGTCATAGCCAAGAATAAACTGGCTATTCTCGGATCTTTATTAAAAGCACCCAGCAACTTTGCTTCATTCTCCTTATACCCCTTCAATTCTCCGTCGTAAGCGTTGTAATCGTCGTTGATTGAACCATACAAAGCCTCTTCGTCGTCATAGTTCAAATCCGGCTTCTTAGCTTTCATCCGCTCAATAAACTGTTGCTTTCCACTCTTAACTACCTGTTTTTCCGTATCTTCCATACTTACATTGTTTTACGTCATTCTTAATGCGAGCAAATGTACAATCCATCCCTTAATATGTTTTTCTACATATTAACGAGTATCTGCTCATTCTCATTAACTTTGTATCAGTCAGCACGATAGTTATTCATTTTTTATAACCTTCATGGGAAAAAGAGGAAAGAAAGGACGATTTTTCGAATATAGGGATGAACGCAATGCAGACCTGTTATGTGTATTCCGAAAATGCATCATGAATTCACCAACAGATGAAAGTATGGATGAAGTCTATCAACGCATTGTGAATAGTAAATCTAAACGTTTCTGGGTTTCCGAAGAGCAAGCCTCCAAAGTAGTATCCTACATGATGAGAGGGAACAAAATAGACTATATGAGTGATAATAAAAGGAAAATGTTCGAAGAAATATATGCCCGCGTCATCAAAATGAGAGAAGAACATCCAGACATACGTCTATTCCATTTGGTAGAAATAATAGTTGCACAGGAAGCACCATGTTTCTATATGACGTCTGGATCAGCGAAAGTAATAATTAGTCAGATAAAATCAAAATGGTGCAAACGAAGATTACAATTATTGCCGTTCTTACGATAATCTTTTTCTCGGGAATCCCATGTGAGATGTACGGCATCTCCTCTACCTCCCCTTGGTGGACACATTTTACATACCTGTTTTTTCACGGGAACATCATGCACCTCTTATGCAATACATACGCCCTATGGTTCTGCCTCGATAGAAAACGTTTCTCGCCGGTCATCATCATCCCAGTATATCTTATCACCGTAGCAGCATCCTTCATCACATCATCCCCTGTTCCCATTATAGGAATATCAGGAGCCATATTTTCTATTATAGGCATCAATCTGTCAACAATTCCCACAAAAGCCAATATCTTATACACGATAATTATATTAACCGCTGGATTCTTAGTTCCGCATATATCAGGTCTCACACATTTGGTATGCTTCATTATGGGATTTATATCATCAGTCATTTATCGAAATATAAAACGCTTTAAGAATGACTATTGCTGATATCATAACAGAGGATAAAAAGAGGCTGAAAACAATCAATAGCACATTCAATCCGCTGACCGGAGAAGGATCACCATTGGAGCGTGTTCCCTTAAAACTATCCGATTATGCTCTTCCGGTCCAATACATCCCCAAATCAATGAGTAACAAGAAGCTCGTGATTGAACTTTCAAAATACGGCTCCATCTTCAAGTTCCTAAAATCCATCAACGTCCCGGATGATGAAATAGAACAAGAACGAGAGAATCTGATAAAACAATTCGTATTATTAAGAATAAAACACGACTTCCCTTTTTGGGCATATTCCTATGTTAAGATAAAAAACAAGTTTGGAGGTAAAAACATACCGTTCAAGCTCAACCTCCCACAACGAAAACTATTACTTGTCCTCGAAAGAATAAGACTGGCAGGAGCACCAATTCGTGTCATCCTTCTTAAAGCTCGCCAATGGGGAGGATCAACGCTGGTACAGATATATATGGCATGGATTCAACTAGTCCACAAAGAAGGATTCTATTCAGCCATCGTAGCGCAGGATGCCGGAACTTCACGCAAAATACGCGCTATGTACTCCAAGATGCTCAAAGAGTATCCACCGGAATTGCTGGAACTGGATTCTTCCCATAAATTAGAATTAACTCCCTATGAAGGCTCCCACAACGACACCATCATTAGCCAGAAAGGAGAAGTTGCACGCGATTCAGTTATCTGCATCGGTACAGCAGAAAGACCAGATTCTATCCGTGGAGGAGACATATCTCTGGCACACATGTCCGAAGTAGGACTATGGAAAGCTACAGATGGAAAAACACCGGAAGACATCATCCGGTCTGTATCCTCTTCCATACTTCTTGAACCTCTGACAATGGATATCATAGAATCAACAGCCAACGGGACCGGTAATTTTTTCCATACCGAATGGTTAGCAGCTAAAGACAGAAAATCCGACCGGACACCAGTATTTGTCGCATGGTTTGAAATAGACATGTATTCCAAGCCATGCGACAAACAAGTCCGAACGTGATAAAGAAGAATTTGCCAACTTCATCATGGATGGCAGGGAAAATACTGAAGAAACATCCCGTTCCGAAAGCGGACGCTATCTATGGAAGCTCTGGAAGATGGGAGCAACGCTTGAAGCCATCAATTGGTATGTTACCAAACGAAAGTCCTACAATTCACATTCGGACATGGCGGCAGAATTTCCTTCCGATGACATCGAAGCATTCAAACACTCCGGAAAAAAAGTATTTGACCAATATTCAGTAGAAGAATTGCGCAAATACTGCCGTGATCCTCGTTTCAAGGGTGAAGTCAGAGGAGATGCTACCGAAGGGAAAAAAGCACTTTCAGGTACAAGGTTTGTGCAAGATAACCAAGGACTATTCAAAGTATGGGAACTTCCTGACAAAGAAATAAATGTCAATAACAGATACTTGGTAGTAGTTGATGTTGGAGGACGTTCCGACGCTGCCGACTTCTCCGTCATAACTGTTTTAGATAGATTCTGGTTGATGTACGGTGACAAACCTGTCATAGTAGCAGAGTGGAGCGGGCATATACGTCACGACCTGTTAGCATGGAAAATGGCACAAATAGCTGAGTTCTATAACCGTGCACTTTTGGTAGTCGAAAGTAATACCTATGAGAAAGACCAAGACACCGATGGAGACCATACCGAATACATTTTAAATCAAATAGGAGAAGTATACCCTAACATGTACAAACGTCAAGCCTCCGAACAATCTATCAAAGAAGGACGTCCCACCATGTGGGGATTTCAAACAAACCGCCTTACCAAACCTCTGATTATAGACAATTTAGTGAGGTATATTGAAGAACAACTTTACATAGAAAGAGATAAAGAAACCGTAGATGAATACCTCTGTTACGAAAAGAAAAAGAACGGAGCATTCGGAGCAATAGACGGTAAACATGATGACAAGTTGATGACACGAGCCATCGCCCTTCACATATCCAACAACATGCCAATACCTAAAATAATAGAAAATAAACCCAAAGCAGCCAAAAGAAAAATCGTATCCGCGGCTACTTTATAAAACATAACAGTATGATCAAAACATTAGTAAATTACATCCACTACAACGTCGATGAACTAAAATTGAAGTTTGCCATCCATATGGCAGACAAAGCACATGCTCAAAATGGAAAACGTTATTTCGTTATGCCAGACGAAAAAGACAGGCTAATAATCATGCACCGCCCATCCTTCAAAAAACTTAAAAATTCGGGACGGATGTCATACCATGCCAAAGTCGCAGACCTAATACGTGAAAGCTTCTATTTTACACCATATTCTGTCAGTGTAAAAAAACAAAATGGCCACCCCTCATCTTGCGAACATAAAGATCAAATCTCTTTCCTTACAATCGAAACAGAATCCATTACTCCAAGCATCCAGGAATCCAAACGTATCATGTTCCACAAATATATAAAGGAATCTCGTCTCCAACGCAAAAACAAATATCGGCTTCCACTCCTCGCCCGTCTGAAATTAAAATTCAAAATACTAGCCATCCAATATAAGTTGGCAGTAAAGTAGAATAAAATGGGTAGCCTCACAAGCTACCCACTACCCTATTTCATTGCAGTTTGCAGCTGTTGTACAGCCTGTGGGTTAGCGTTCTGAGCTACCTGTTGTTGAAGTTCCGGTGAAATCCCTTGAGGTATATTTCCCTTCTCTATTTCCTCTCGTTGGCTCTTTATGCTTTGCAACAATCTGTCCGCAAAAGGAAAATTACCATTTTCAAGTAACTGCTCCACACTTATTTGTCCAGCCTTCCATATCTCCATTAAGAAATCATTCGCAATCATTCGATAAACAGGAGTATTAGCACTCTCTACAATAGAAAGGTCAAACTCAACATCATTTATTTTCTCCGGATCATACTCCGAAACACCATTCGCATTCTGACCGACAATATTGAGTACTCGTTTACTATCATAAAACTGCTGAATATTCTTCACCTTTTTTATACTCGACTCAATGATAAAGCTAGAGAACGATTCAAGCAAATCAAGCAAAGAAGAAGAAGAGTTCTGTTGCTGTTGATTATATAACGAGGCACTCATACCCGAATATCCAGGTTTACCCTGAAGTGCTCCGGTCACTCCCGTCACATCTTCCATCAAGTTCATCTGCATTTGCAGCATTTCCGATATCCCAATATTTGTACTCTTATTTGCGACCTGTGTAGGAACCTTATCCGTCTTCCCTGAAGTATAAACAATCACCCCATTAAAACGAGCCCATTCATCAGCGAAATCCTCCACAGTCATATTTTCAGGTATACATTCTTCAGGAATCAGTAGAGCTCCCTTTGCACTAGCTCTGATAATAAAGTCATTCAGCGTAATCAATCTGTTCACATATCTTTGCTGGTCAATCACGTCACTCACAAAACTATGAATCTCTCCATCAATGAAAGGATACAACTTGATGGTGTACGGATGACTCCTATGCTTGTACGGAGTCTCTCCCTCCATTAAACACTGCCCGAAAGGAGTCAAAAAACGATAATACCAATAATCATCCATAAACCACTCATATTCAATCAGCGGAATATCATCCTGATCCATACCAGCAGCTATCCCCTCCTCTATTCTTGCTTCATTCTCAGCCTCGATATTAGAAAGGTTCTCCACCTCATCCTTATAATAATCACCATTCAGATAATCATGGCATCTATATCTAGGCTTCTGTTCCTTCCTCCACACCTCTACCACACGACATAAGTTCGTATCGTATGGAGCTAGAAAATCAATATTTTCCAATCTGCTCTTAGCTAATCGGTCAGCATACTCAGACAGAAATTTACGATCTGCGGCCAAATTATAAATCTCCCGAAACCTCTTATAATCTTCCGGAGACCTGGCAAAAGACACGCACAACCGTTCAAAAGTTAAATCATGAATCTCACCGATAAGAGACACATCCCAATGCCGCACATCCCTCATCACTCCATCAAAGAAAATATGATTCGGACTTACCATATCACTCCAACAGTCCATCTTATCATTCCTCCAGTCGTACGTCTCTTTCTCAAAAGCCCCGCCACTGATAAGAAATTCCTCAAAAATCCTCCCGTTTACCTCCTGCATGCGATTTGCTTTCCAATTACATTGCAGGGCAATGCTCATCGTCTCCCCCAATTTCTGTTCGTCCCTGTCATTAGCTGTACAAGTAGGCTCCTTGCTCTGTCCCCTGTATACCCCCATCACTGTTCGCACCAGCCTCCTTATCAGATTATTCTTTAAAGGAATACTCCCCTGTTCCATGATATACTTTTCCTCCGTTATCATCTTCCCGTTCCCATCTTCCACTAGATCACTCCATTGGTCGCCATAAGTATATCTTTTATTTCTGGAACGTTCCTCACGATAAGGTCTTAACCCATCCCAGCAATGCTGTGCCTGAAGTAGCACATCAAAATTATTTCCTAAATCCCTGCTACTTTCTCTTTTCACACTGTCCAGTTCTACGTTATCCGTAATTCTTGATTTAGGTATTAGCCTTCTTTTTGCCATGATTACAACTTTTTGGCAAAGGAAGATAGAACCATCTGTTCATGCATTCTATCCATTAACATCTAAAAAAAGAAGGGAAACTATGATATTTAGCCCCCTCCAGTGTTTGCTTATTTACGTTTACGAGTTAAGTTCATCTCATCAATCATCTCTTTCTTAATTTTATTCAACTCGGATTCAACCACTTTTCGCTCGTCATCGCCAATAATTTCCTTGAGTTCTTCGTAGAGTGCATTAATATCATCCTTGTAATTCTCAAATATTTCGTAACGTTCATATTCGGGCGAATTGTAGAGAAAATCAACCTTCTCAGCATAATCGAAAATATCGTTATACGTATCTTCCTCATAGTGCTTGAGTCGTGACTTCAAATTGTCATGCTCATCTTTCAAACGGAAATACTCATTATTCACAGCCCTGTACTCTGTGCTTTCATCACCATTTTTCAAAATGCGGTTCAAGAACAAGAAACTACGAGGATCATACTCCCTCTGTCCGGCAATCGTTTCAGCCGTTTTGGAAAGCTTGTCAATTGTACCGGATGCACCTCCAAAATACCCATTCAGCATGTACTCGATCTTGGATGGATTAAGATCTATTGCACCTTTTGTATATTCGTCACCACGTTCAAATTCTGTCTGCCACGGCATTTTTACCTCATTGAGTACCGCACAAAGATTTACAATGTATTTGTTGGCGCTCTTATATGCTTTCGTCCATTCGGGCATATCCTTATTGTAAGGGGTATCCTTGTACAATGGCATACCGGTCCATCCTTTTTCACTCACGTAAGCTTCGTATATAGGCTTTGCCGCACTCGGAACGAAAGCGTTTAATCCACCGCTGCCTTCCATTATGTCTATAGGGAGTATTTGAGAGACTTGTCCTGCAATGGCTTCCACTATCTCTCCGCCTGTCTGATGTTCTTTACCATTCAATGTTGAGATCATTAACTCTCCCATGCCATAAAGAGCACGATATTCAACAGGCAATGGGATTGAAATCCATTGGTCACCCATACGGAAGAGGATGTTGCTACGTCTTACATATTCAGGAAGATTGTAGTATGCGTTCTTGTCTTCATCATCATCGTCTCCACCAATACCGGCCATTATCGCACCAAGCGCGAACATCGCTGCAGCTCCAGTGAAGGCTTTTGCCGGATGCCGTTTGAATTGACGTCCAAAATTGGTGCTACCTTGAATAGCCGCATTCCAAAAGACGTAGCCAATACGACCGGCACCGGAAACAAAAGCACTTGCATTACCTGTCGATGTTTGCCCTGTCGTCCCTAAAAACTTAGATCCACTACCTTTTTTATTGAAGTTTACGGATATTTCCTTTGCATCATAGATAGACCTGTCTATACTACGTCCCATTTCACGAGAGGTAACGAATGCGGAAAAACGTGCGCAGTTTTCAACTGACCTGTTGTATTCATCCAGTCGTTCACCAAGTAAACTTATAGCATGGCTGATTTTTAGTTTGCCATTAGACCGTTTCAATTCTCTGCGAATATCATTCTTTCGTTGTTCAACATCACGAACATTAGTATAACCGGTTTCACCTCCATTCATAATAAACTGGTGGAACATCTTTTCTGTGGTATTGTTCATGTCGATTTCCCCCTTGCGGTATTTAGAAAACAACATCTTCATCTTAGCAGGATTCACCATGGCGAAGTTCCTGTTGAAACGAAGCGCATAGTTTGGAGTTTCTTTAACCCACGCCATTATATTGGAGTAGATCATATCTCTGATAAAATTAGATACAACGAAGTCCGGATTGCGTGTGGTATAGAATGCGCTCAACTGGCGATTTACCATTTCTCCTACTTTTAGTATTGCACCAATAGAACCCGATAAATCATTGTCCGGGTTAGTTTGGCCATTAATAGCCTGAGCCGCTCTCGGGTTTCCATTAACAGTAACAACATAATCACGAGTACTACACTTTACCACTATTTGATGTTGGCGCAAATCACGGCTTTCAACAACACGATACGGAATATTCTCAGCATCCTTTCCGTGCTTGTATTGGTCAGGGTATTTCTCCGAAAGTTTCTCCATCTTCTCCTCGAAGTCTTTCATCTTTTTTTCTACTTCCACCGTAGTATCCGTGTCCTCGATGTTATCTGGGAATGCAGGCTTCCATTCATCAGATGTCTTGTCATATGCCAACCACAAATCACTAACGCTAACAAGGTCGCTCGGATGATTGAGCGCAAAGTTGAGGAATCGTTGTTTTACGAGTCTATTGCGGTTACCCTGCATTATCGTACTCTCTGCCATACTCTCCAAGTTAGCGAATGGATCATCAGCTTTCGACTTACGACCTTTCGCAGTCTTTATTGGCGCATTAAACGCACTCTGCTTGCTCGAAAGGTAAGCATAGGCTTCATCGCTTGTCTTTTCATCAAAGCCACGTAAGGGAATATAAAACTCATACATCTCTTTGACCTTTTTATAAGTAGCTTTCGACATTAGTCCGCTTTGATATGATTTTTCAAGGATAGCATTACTTACAGAATTAACCTTTTTCCACAGTTCTTCCGTATCATTATCCCGTTCGTAATCATCCACCATTCGTCTTGCTTCTTCTTCCGCATCCGCAACGTCTTCAATTCCGGTCAAAGCTGTAAGACCCGCATAGTCTTTTTGACGATACTTGGCAAGAATATCGTCATACGATTCTGTACTTCCCGCTTTTATTTCTTCCTGTGCATCTCTCTCAGCCATGTTTGCATTACGCTCAAGGCCATGTTTAGCCATCATGTAGTCAGTAAGATTCCAGCGTTCGGTTTCATTCTTAGCGAATTTGACAACCTCTTCAAGCATAGGTTTAAATATCGTATGCGCAAAAGCATCCGCTTCTGCTTTATTCACCGACGACAGGCTATTTTCACCTAGATAAGCATTTTCAAAACCACTGATGTCCTCAATATATTTATCCGTGCCTTCCGCTTTCAAAATAGCATCCATAGCCTCTTTCAGTCCTAGCATGCTATCTTGCAACGCTTCTTGTGTTTGATACATTCCACTCCGCACCCGTCGCTCGTATCTATCCCGCGCCAATACCCTTTCATGTATTTCAGGATTACCGCCGTTATCTGAAATGGGGACTTCTATCCCTGATCCGTTGGATTGTTCTTCAGTTTTTCTTCGTAATTGCTCTTCTCCTTCGTTAAGTATGCTTCGTAAGTCATTCCACACTCTTCCGCCTTCTTTCTCATATCCGATATTTCTCTTAGAGTTCCGCATTTTTCCATTAAATGCGATTTTACCTCCACCATTGTCCCCGGTTCTTCGTCTTGAAATATCGCTCCGAGATCCATCATATTCTTTTTCTCTTCCATTATTTATATAATTTAAAATTTCTTTTATAGCATTATTTGCCTCTACGTCCCTCAACCTCACATCTCCATTCAACATTAAAGATTCTTTTTCATTAATCAGAAGCTCCTCAAAAAAATGAGTAACATACTCCTCTCTTTTTTCGTCATCAGATTTATCTGAATATCCACTATCAACCTGCTCTATAATATAATTCACATGTGTATTAATCAAAGGGACAATACGGCTAATTACATCATCTCGATTTTCCAGATTATTTAATGCAGCATGTACATTCTCATGCCAAAGATAAGCATTTAAATCTTCCTTCGAATAATTTGTATCCAAAACGATGACTCGTCCGTATTTCGGAACATAGAAAGCTATTGTTTTATTTTCATCAAACCATCTCTCGTATTTATCGATATCTTCCAAATCTATATGTATAGCCTCCATTTGACTGCGAAGAGTATCTTTAGACTTGATGACTAAAGTTTTGCAAGCTCCTGGGCACTTTTCATGAAACTCATTCACCACACTCACTGCATTATCATAATTCTTACTTATTTTCGCTTGTTCAACAATACGCTCAGCAGAATCAAATAAGCTCTCTTTATCTGTAGTTTCACGGAATCGCTCAGCACGAGTTCCATATTCGCCAATTCCAAGTTTATTTCTCATATCTACATCAGCGGCAATCTCTAACGGATTATTTCGTTCCAGATTCTTCCGGCTTCTCCAAAGTAGATACTTCACATCATTACCGGAAAGAGATACTTCAATTCCCATTTTCCGCAAACAATCACGTATGGCAGACGCTGCTTTATTCCACCAAGAAGGAGTTTCATCTTTCTCCGCTTGTTCCGCCAAATATTCATCCATTGCTACAGCCACGTTTCCTCCATAATCATGTACTGCTGCATTCGTCACCATTTTCCGTTCTTCAGATGGAAGCAACCCATATAATCTGACCATCTCGTCATCATATGACTTTTCTCCTATTAAAGCACGCAATCCTTTATGACCCACAATCTCATGGAGAAATGTAGCTTTAGCATCTTCCTCTCCTGTCGCATTAGGCAGATAAACTACTACCTCCCCTGTTTTGGTGTCAAACCATCCCTTCACATTCCTTCCATTTTCAATAGCCCTGCGAGCCATTCCATCATCCGATAGCTCTTCTAGGCTGCGAACCATCTTAACAGGCACATGAAGTAAATCAGATAATTTTTCAATCTCAGACTCAACCTGCTCATGATTAGATATAGAAGTATTATCCTCATCAAATACTACGTAACTCTTCTTCGGGAAATGTTTCTCTTTTCCTCCCAAATCATGTCGAGTACTATATTTATATCCCACGTAACCGGCATCGCTCAAAGCTTGGTTCACATTCATACCATCTGGCATATTCCAGTCCATCACCATATATAAATTCTTCCCATTGGCTTTCCCACCATTGAAATATCTACCAAAGTCCACATTCACACCAACATTACGCAAACGTTTAGCTATTTCAGACATCTCCTCCATATCATACACCTTATCATAATCCAGATAATTTTCACCATTGTCGGTAGGAATCTCCACCTCATAAAGATGCTTTCTACCACCTATCTCCCTATTGCTGGCTACATCTGCATAATTTCTAGCTATATGTTTGTCCTTAGTCGTATACACCCCTTTTCCAAGCATACTTTCACCTTTTCCCTCACCAGAATGCGACAAATCAAACTTAGCAAATTCAGCTCCACTTCCATGATAAGCTTTAATGGTGTCATTTCCTTTATCCCGAAAACGAACATGCTCTTCAATCGCTAAATCTTTTTCATTGAAAATAACGTAGTTCTTCGCATTATCTTCACGTCCTCCGCTCATTGCTTCAGCAGGATATTCTATACCAACAAAGCCTGCTCGATTCAAAAACTCACTCGTAGCCTTATCTGATCCAAGCAAAAACTCCTTACTTAACTCTCTATAAAGAGCTTCACCAGTAACATCACCAGAAGAATTGAGTACAAGATTACCATGCTCATTGCGATAAGATATTTGATAATCTCCATATCCCTCTTTTTCAGCCTGCTCAGCTATCATATTTTTTTGGGTGACAGTTAATGGCTCATTCCATTTCAAATAATTCATTCCGTCACTATCAGGTATCTCTACTGTATAAAGATGACGTTTCCCTTTTAATTTTTTAATCTGCCGGTTAAGATCTGCAATCTCTTTTTCCATTTCATCAATTTCCTTTTGAGTATAATTGATGTCATTCCAAAAACTATCAAGCAAATTGTTATAGTAATCATGATCTAGCTGCTGTTCGGCCACGTCAATAAGACTTTGATAGAATCGCGCATCTTTCTCATTCTCTTCTTTTTTCGCCTTCTTTAACTCAGCATACAGTCCCTTCAAATTCTTTTTAATAGCACGGGCATATTTATCATAATCATCATTCCTTTTTATATCTTGTTTTCGTGTTTTTATAAAATCCTTCTTGGTTGCAACACTACGCGCCAGCTCATTTATACGTTTGGCCTGCGATCGTGATGCCAATGTCTCAGCATACCCCTTTGCTATGCCATTTACCTCTGTGACATAAGTGCCCCATCCGAATGCTTGTACTCCTTCACCAGTATTCATAAAAGAATGATTAAATTGTCCAAAATCATGTGGGCTGCCATGATACACTTCACGAAAACGTATATCACCATTATCCCCAGAGAACTCTCCGCTATTATCAGTTGCCGACTTTATTTGTGTCGGTTCCATAGCAATCCAAACCTGATGTCTGGTATCATTCGTTTTATTATATCGACCACCACCTATATGGGTTACACCATCATAACCCAGAGCCACAGGTAGATCATACAATATCTCTTGTGCCTCACTTTTAGGATATTCATTGTACTCAAAAGATTCCAGTACGCTCTTATATACACTTTCATTCGTAGAGTCTTCACCTATCTCCACGCTAATATCATCAGGCAATGCCTCTTTCCAGCCTTCAGCAATATTATGGCTATTCATATCCAACGGATGACGTATATTTAAAAATACGCCATACACTCGTTTACTATCACCATTTCCTTTATCCATATAAGATTCCGCAACTTCACGGGTATCTGTGAAGTAAGAACCCTGTCCGAATAAGCCAAAATTAGAACCATAAGTATTGAAAATAGAAAAACCACCAGTACTTGTCCCATGATATACCACCAACGGCTCACCATTCTCATCTACAACTTTTGAAGCATTCTCCGGTTCATTTTCCCAATCACCAAACCAATCTTTGAAAGCCTTTGTTCTTACTTGTTTCCACTGCTTTTCATTAAGACTTGTAGGTTTACCGTTCGGAGCTTTTAAATAGTTCTTATCATTTTCCGTATCCGCAACATTGACAAGTTTCACGCTCCCATATTCTACAAAAGGTTTTGTCTTTCTTTTGGATGATTGAATCCATTTTTTGAAATCATCTTTCGAGACCTCCGTGATATTACCAAGCCCATTCCAACCAGAAGAGTAATTAGAAAGATATGCATTCTTTGCTTCATCAATAGATCCAAAACCATACATGACTTTATGCTCATCGAAAGAACCATCTTCTTTCACTTGGTCTACAACATACACACCATTACCGGTATTTCCCAGAAACATATCAATATGATCACCATCTACTCCTTCTGTACCTCTAATATATCCATAAGTATTATTCATGGTAACACTCCATGTATTACCATGAGCATCTACGCCACTGCGTTCACTTCCCCTCGGATTTTCAATAGTAATATCAAATCCATCTATCTTTATATGACCTTTCTTATAATTTCCGGCCTCTTTTTGGGCATCTGTAGGATTAGTGTTCACTTCCTGCTCCTCCTGATGGAGCAAATGAGCATCATTTACACGCTCTGCATACTCAAATACAGATTCTCCTTCATTATGTGATGGAGTAATAAATTGGCTGTTTACTTGTTTATTTTCAGATGTAATTTCTGATACAGTTCCATCCTCAATACCGCCTTGCAAGCTAGTTTGAACTGTGCTTCCTTGTCGTCCTTCACTGCTTCCAGCTCTCTCGGAAGAAACAAGTTCTTCTCTATGCAAAACTGCACCGCTTTCAACAGTTCCTGTGATTTCTCTTTGGGTGTCATTTTCTCTTTGTTTTAATTCATCAGCAATATTACCATAAAAATCTTCTTCATCAAACTCTTTATACTTTTCTTCAATCAAAGGTCTTGAACTTTCTTCATATGCCTCGAAATCCTCGGGTGACATATGGAAATATTCATCAGACCAACTTTCGAACGCTTCGTATTCAGCCCGGCGTTCGCGCTCAGCCATAACCTCTCTCCCTTTATTAATATAGTTAATCAAATCCCCCCTGGTGCGGGCAGAAGATAATACCTCAATAATTGCATTTCGTCCAGCATTCGGATCATTCTGATCAAAGAAGTTAGTACCATTCTCCAAATCCGCAAGCATCAACTGTTCTCCAGCTTGTTCAATAGTCATTCCACCATTTTCTTTAGAAGCAAACATCCCAAACATACTATGGGCATCTGCATTACTGAAACCAGTCTCACGCTTATAGTCACCATATAAAAGAGGAAGTTTCCCATTACCAAGCATCACCGCTGCCAACTCTCCCCCATTTATAGGCTCTCCCATAGACTTTATTTCCTCGGCAACTGTATCTCCCGGACGTTCACGAATAGCTTGTATCTGAGCTTCAATTTCATTCCAATAATCGGTCTGCGCTTGTGCGTCTGCCATCTCATCAGTCCATGTCTTCTTATCCATCTGATACTTTTCAAGATTAGTCCCCACTTTCGGCTTTCCCTTTTGAAGTTTCTCAACCCTTTTAGCGGCCTCAACTTTCTGAGAGTTTACAAACTCATCCGTTTCCACATCATCAAGGCCATAATTGCGCATATCCTCTAAAGATACATCCACTGGAACTTTATGATAAATCTTATTCCCTTTCTTATCTACTGGTATGACTTCTGTCTGATTCTCCTGTACACCATCTACTTCTACTGGAGCAACTGTCATTTGCTCCTGAACCGGAATATCATTAACAGGCTCAACATTGATAGATGTATTTTCAATAGCAGGAGTAGCAGGCACCTCATTTGTGGCAATGGCTTCCTCATTATTAAGCAAATCATTTTGTTCTTCCAATGGCAGCCCATTATTCTCCACATCTGTTTCCATCAGAACATCCGTATTCTCCGCCTCTGGTATAATAATGGACTGTACCTGCTCGTCGGATAACTCGATAATTTGGGATTTCTTTCCATTATATTCAATTGGTTCGTCAAACTGCAAGATAGTAGATCCATTATTTTTTGATTGTACAGTAGCAGTAGCTTTAGTACCTTGCATATCAAGAGAAACAACATCACCAGGCTGAATAAATGCAATTTCCTCCGCTTTCTCTTCCTCGCTGGGAGTTTCTATCTCTTCAGCATGCCTTGCCGATTCTTGTTCGCGTATACTTTGTGCAGTAATATCTTTCAATACATCAGCATTGTTAGACGATTCCAATTTATACAAATCCTCAACAGAACGCATCTCAACTTTACCCGTATCATCACGAACAATAAAGCGACTGTCAGATTGCTTCCTGTCCACTATCCCATTTTCATCAAAAACGATTTTCCCACTAATAGGAAACACATGTTTCTTCTCATCTACTGTAAGAGTCACATCATAGACATTCCCATCTTGATGAGTAAGATTCGTGATATATTGGTTAGATGTAGCAACCTTCTCATCTATCACATCACGAATACCTGTAATCATTCCGTTAAATCTTGACTCCGCATTGATGTAAGCTAACTCATTAGACACGTTTTCTCCAGCATCCGCACGCTGTCTCAATAATTCATATCTACCGTCATCGTCGGCAAATAAAAACTCATCGTCAAGTTTTGATTCAACATTATTGAGTTCTTTGATAGCCTTTCTTTTTTCTTCCTTACCTGCCTCAGCCAATTTATATCCTTCATCGAAATTCATTTGAGACTGGACCAACTCATCAGGAGTATCACCTTCTACCTTTCTCTTCAGGTCGGCCAGACTCGATCCATGATAAGCTTTCAATCTCCCTGCATATATCAAAGCCGCTTGTTTGCCTTCATCGCTAATATTTGTATCAGACATTACACCTGAAAGAATTGAAACCAATTCCGAATCATCTGCCTGATCAATTTGTCCTTTAAGATCTGTCCATTCTTTAGTGCCAACAGCATTCGGACCTGCAGCAAAATGATCAGCTTCATTCAGTCTCTTTTTAGCTTTATATTTTTCTCGCGCGTATCCAGTTGTCTTTATACTGGAAAAGAAACCACCAAGCGCAGAAACTCCAAGAAATGTGTCTATCTGAGTATCAGGATCAATCATATCAGATAACTTATTATCACCGACTGTTAGCGAGTTCATCGCAATTCCCGCTTGTTCTTCAAGATACTCGCCAATTGTTCCGTTCCACTGTGTTCTTGATTGAAAATCATCAATCATCTTCGCCACATCACTCGATTTTATATCACCGATAATCTTATTTACTCTTCCCAAACCTATTTTATTCATAACCTTCCCTGCACCAGTCCCTAGTGCACCACCTATCGGAGCAAGGTAATTACCAAACATTTCAGAGAAGTTCTCAATCGTACTAGCGCCATATGCTTTGACAAATGCCTCTAAAGCGCCATCACCTCCATCAGTTCCACCAAAATGATAATACCCATCACTATCAACTATAGGCTTCACCTCTCCTATTGATCGATCAACTGCATCTGCAGTAGTTCTCATTGCTCCAGTTGTCCCGGTCATTATTCCGGCACCAGCAATATCTCCGACCACACGTGCTGAATTACGCGCTATCTTTCCTATTGTACTTTTGGCAGCTTCTTTACCAAAATTGGTTATAATCTTCTTGGCAGCTACCTTACCAACAGAACGCCCAGTACCCGTGGCAGGATTAATCATAAATTCTGCCATGAAAGGCAAAGATACGGCAGTAGTCGATCCAGCTTTATACCCTCTGCCAAGATCCCCGGAAAATTCTCCATTAGCTGCCGCCTCAAGTGCTACGGCATCAAGAAGTGTTTCCTCTTCAACGGTAAGAGGCTGGTTTCTATCAAACTTTTGTACAGCATTTAAGACCTCAGTATTCTTGGACATATCAAGCATCCCCATATCCCACGTACTCAACTTAGACATCTTATCCCAAAATCCACGCCCAAAACCACTTAAACCAGCACCTAGCCCTGTTTCAACTTTATGCTTTGACTCATTCACCAATTCTTCCGCTTTACTGACTGATTCAGAAGCAGCATGATATTTTCGGATATTCTCATCTGTATGTATAGGAGATAATGGAAACCCACGATGAACATCCCTACTAGCCTCAGAGACACCCTCAATAATCTTCCGGAACCAACTTTTTTGGTCAGCTTCCTCCTTTTCCTTTTTTGAATGCTCCTGATATGCTTTCTTCAGTCCTTCATCAGTAACCTGTTTCTGTTGAGCTATTTGTTCTTCAATTTGTTTTCTTTCTAGATCCCTTTCCTCATCCAAGGCTTTTTGGTAATAGTGAGATTGTGTTTCAGGCTTCATTTTAGTATAAATACTATAGGGAACACCGAATATTGTTGCATCTTTCCCTTTACCTTGCACGAAATGAGAAATAGGTACATCACCTTTAACATTTCCATTATCCATTCGTTGTGAATCAACGTCGATCGGAATATCAGTCTTTAATTCAGGAGCGACATTTGGTTCTCTATCTATTGGCGTAGCATCTTTATAGAGAGATAAGAAACCATCTCTTTCTGATACTGGTATATTATATTTTCGGCCACTAGCTACATATTTCTGAGTAGCGTCAGGATAAGTTTTTTCGAACCCATCCATTTCACTCTCTGGTATATTATATGTTTTACCGTTTCTTTGATATATTGGCATAGTTCTATTTTTTATTATTCTGCGTATTTAGCGTAAGGATCATCATTAGTCTCATATTTAGCATATGGGTCCTCATCTGTTTGGGGAAGAGACCCATTAGTTGCCAATTCATAGCGTTTCTTATAATCTTTCTCCAATTCTATTGCAAGTTGTTGAGCACGAGGAGAGCGCATTATATATTTATCTACTACAGCAGCCGTCTGCTTAGCATCTGCTCCTTTTTTCCCAGCATATCCATTTAATTGTCTAGACAATTGTTTAGCTAAAGATGGATCAGTCGATTCAATATCTTTTATAATCTCCCCAGCAAGTTGACCAGCATTTTGTTCCCATGTATGTCTTCCTACATAGATACTACGAGTGCCGCTTATGCGTTTAGGTTCAGGAGAACCATTAGCTTTTTCAAACTGATATTTAATATACGCCTTCTGTTTCTCCTCTTGCGCTTTAATTCGCGCATTTTGAGAATTTACAGAAGCCCATCCACGAGCAGAAGCATCTTTTTGTGCTTTCTCTTGATTTTCTTGTGCTTTTTTATGCAACTCGTAATTTCTGTCTCTATCAGCTATGTTGAATTCATCAAGTACTTTATTCCTATCCTTAGTATCCTTATACCGTTCATCCTCCTTCTTTACTTGGTTATCATGCCATTCACCTGACCTCTTCCAGTTTGCATCATCACGATCTTTCTGATAATTAAAACCACGGTCTCTGTCATAAGCCGCCAGTCTAGCGTCATCCCATTTATCCTGCATCTTCCTACGTCTATCAAGTATATCCTGATAACGTTTTGCATTAGCAGCACTCATCGAAGTCTGTTTCACATTCTTTGCTCCTTTCCCTGCAAAATATAAATTTGCAATAGCGGAAGTACCATCAGCAATAGCAGATATTATTTGTTTTGCTCTTTCCCGCTTCCGCTCCTTCTTTAGCTCCTCTTCAGTAGGCATACGGCTTTTATACATAGCATCAATTACATCCGTTAAGCTATTGGCTTGCTTAGGAGGCTGTTGCTCAGCATTAGACTGTAGCGTAGATTGCGACTTCTCATGTTGTACTTGCCCATTACTTTGTAACGTGATTCCTGAAGTACATATCGGAGTGG
>OGMD01000166.1_pt1 | contig 37085 bp, 19 predicted proteins | sample 1573041 | NCBI WGS metagenome assembly OGMD01 (sample SAMEA2582007, study PRJEB24529) | metagenome | biome: Human gut stool | place: China | collected 2011 | reverse complement strand
AGTATGTGTATAGTCTATTGATGGATAGAAATGATGCGGAAGATGTTGTTCAAGAGCTTTTCTTGAATTTATGGAAAAATAGGGGGAGAATAGAAATAAAGGAAAATGTATCAGGATATTTATATCGGATGGCTAAACATCTGGCCTTGAACTTTATCCGATCAAAGGTGCAGACGGGAAGTTTATCAGAGAATCAAGACTTATTACTTCTATCCTATGAAGATAATCAACTGGAAACAGAAGAGTTTAGGATCGCTCTTTATGATTGTATAGACCATTTGCCGGATCGGAGCAGAGAAGTGTTACTTCTTCACAGGGTAAAAGGATTGAAGCAGAAAGAAATATCGGAGAAACTATCTATATCCGTGAAAACAATTAAAAATCAAATATGGATGTCTTTACAGAAGTTGAAGGAATGTCTGGAGATGAAGGAGGTATAAAATAATGAGAAAATTTTCAAGGTTCGTATAGGACCTTTTTTTATTTGTGGTGTCATTTAAATAAAGACTAGACTCATGGAGAAGAAAAAGCAAATAGGAGAACACATCGTTGACCATTTATCGGAGAGGATGAATGAAGAGATCGTGGATCCGGTTCTGGATGAATGGTTGGCTGAGGATGAGTCTAATCAAGAAGATTTTAAACGGTATAAAGAGATCTGGAAAGAAACAGGCTCTTATCTGGAGCAAGAAACTTTTAATGCTCAATACGCATGGGATAAGATCGATCGTATCAATAAGGAGAGAGATAATAAGCGGAAACGCTTGGTGAATATCGGATATATCATTTCAGGAGTGGCGGCTACTTTATTGCTTGTCCTCGGGTTTTCGAAAATGGGAGTATTTGATAAACAGCCGGAAATGCTGGTTCGAATGACCGCTGATTACGGAAGCCGATCGGAGGTGGTCTTGCCGGATGGTTCCGTTGTTAAGCTGAATTCTGGATCTGATATTACGTATTCCTATAACGCGAAGGAGAATATCAGGGAAGTGAATTTCCAAGGAGAGGGCTTCTTCGATGTCTCGAAGAACAAGATACCGTTCGTGATCAAGATGAACAATGGATTACGCTTAAAGGTACATGGTACTTCTTTTAATTTGCAAGCGTACACGGATGAAAAAACAGTTGAAGCCTCGTTGGTGGAAGGCTGTATCGAGTTGGATCATGGGAATGATAAGTTGCTAATGAACGCCGGTGACATGGCGATTTTCGATAAGCAAACCAACAAGATGAGACCGACATCGGGCGTGTTATCTCATTCGTACAGTTGGCTGGAAGATAAACTCTATATGGATCATATGCCGCTAGCTTCCGTCTGTAAATATCTGGAGAGGAGGTACGATGTGACTATCCATCTTCAAAAGGATTTGGGGAATAGTATACATTACGATGGAGTCATACAGGAGGAAACCATAACGGATATATTGGGCGTATTGTCCCGATTGAGTGATATAAGTTATAGCGTGAAAGGAAAAAATATAAGTATAACCTCTAAATAAAGTCTGCCTATGAAGTAAAGAACAAGAATCGCATGAATACACATGAAAAACGGGAAATGCTGGAACATTCCCCGTCATCTTTTTGATCATTAAAATTAGTGCTCGTAACACTAGTGTTAACAAACAATCGAATTACAAATATATGAATTTTTGGAATATAGCAAGGCCGGAAGAGTCTCCGGTCCTTAAAAAAACTTTGTCTATTATGAGATTGACGACATTATTCTCTATCGCATGTTCACTTCAGATCTCGGCCTCTGTCTATTCGCAAGAGACAAAGTTGTCTTTGGACGTTAATAACCAGACAATAAAGGAGGTTCTTTTCAAGATAGAGAAACAGTCTGGCTTCCGTTTTATCTACGAGAGCGAGAAGGTTAACCTGAATAAGAAAGTATCTGTACATGTGAAAGAGCAGACGGTGGAAACCATTTTAAAGCGTCTTTTCGCAGGGGAAGGCGTAAAGTATGAGATTACGGAGAATAATTTCATCTTGATTAATCCCTCTACAAAAAACGAGAAAGCCGCCCCTTCCTCACAAGCCGTTTTGCAAAAGAAGAATTTAGTGCAAGGTGTTGTGACCGACGAGAATGGAGAACCTATTATCGGTGCGAACGTAGTTGAGAAAGGTACTACCAACGGAACGGTTACGGACCTTGATGGAAAATTTACGATGGAGGTATCGGAAAACGGTGTCCTTCAAATCTCTTACATCGGATATGCCATGACGGAATTGCGTCCCGGCAAGGAAGCGAATTTGAACGTGAAGTTACGGGAAGATGCTTTGCAAATGGATGAGGTTGTAGTTGTCGGTTATGGTACGGTAAAAAGAGCGAACTTGGGTGGTGCCGTATCTACGGCCGACGCGAAAGCGTTTGAATCTCGTCCGATTCAGAATGCGGCTCAGGCTTTGCAGGGAGAGGTACCCGGTTTGACGATTACACGTGCCGGAGGCGCTCCGGGTTCGGACATGACCATGAAGGTTCGTGATGTCTCTTCTATCAACGGTGGTACTCCCCTTGTTTTGATTGATGGAGCGGAGGGAAACATTAATATGATCAATCCTTCCGATATCGAGAATATTTCCGTATTGAAAGATGGTACGGCCGCTATTTACGGTGCTCGTGCCTCGGATGGTGTTATTCTGGTGACAACGAAAAGTGGTAAGCGCAATCAGAAGACATCTGTTGCTTTTGATGCATATTACTCTATTAAGACTCCTGCGTTGTTAAGGAAACCTGCGAATCTATTACAACATGCGGAGATGGCCTTGGAGATCACGGATGGATCATTCACTCCGGAATACACGAGAGACCAATTGGAATTGATCCGGCAGAATAGTGATCTGGTATTGCCCGATGCGGAATGGGGGCGTTGGACCGGTTATCCGCAATTCTTCAAGGATCAAGACTGGAATGATATGCTTATTGGCAATGGCAATATGCAGAACTACAATGTCAATATCTCCGGTGGTGGAGAGAGATACTCGTATATGTTGTCTTTAGGCCATCAGCGGGAGGAAGGTATCCCTAAATTTGGTGAGGATGTGAACAAGCGTTACTTCGTACGTGCTAAATCGAGCGTCGAGATCTTCAAGAACTTGACTTACGATCTTAATTTAGCTTATGAGGCAAGCAACAGGGACTATTCCTCGGGTTTGACGGAAGGACAGAATATATGGGAACTGATTTATAAGACTCGCTCTTGGACTCCGATGTACAATCCGTCGGGAACTTTCTATACATTCGAGGGTTTCGATAATCCGGCCCAAGTATTGGAAGACGGGGGTATGGTGAATAAGACTACAGGTAATATAACGGTCAACAACCAATTACGCTGGAAAGTGATCGACGGATTACAATTGGTGGGGCAAGCCGTGATCCGTAAGTATGATATGGACGAGAACGTGACGAACAAGAAAATCACCAATTACGATTGGGATAATAACGAGGTCCGGGAGAAACGTATGCCGAATAGCGCAGAGCGTCGTTACCAGAAAACTTTATCCAAGAACTTCACGCTCTATGCTGATTATAAAAAGAACTTCAATGACCGGCATGATTTAAGCGTGATGGTCGGTACTTCCCATGAGTCTGAGAACTATGATAGGTTCACGGCGAAGCGTATTAACTTCGACCAACAAGAAAATATGTCTTTGCAATTGGGTAGCGCCCAAGATCAAAACGCTTGGAGCGAGGGAAATCAGTGGACGATTAATTCTTTCTTCTCCAGAGTGAATTATACGTTTGCCAATAAATATGTCATCGAAGGAACGATCCGTGCGGATGGTAGTTCCCGCTTTGATCCGGATCACCGTTGGGGATGGTTCCCGGGAGTGAATGCGGCGTGGCGTGTCGGGGAAGAAGGCTTCATGAAAAGATTGGGTTGGTTCGAGGACTTGAAGGTAAGGGCTTCTTACGGAGAGATGGGTAATCAGTCCGGTATCGGATTGTATGATTATATTCAATTAATCTCTTTATCGAACGATTATTATCCTTTCGGGACTGGCGTGAAAGGACAAATGGCTACGTCTGGAAATATTATTTCTACCTCTCGTACATGGGAGACGATCCAGACAACCAATGTGGGATTTGATTTCTCGACGCTCAATAACCGTTTATATGGATCGTTCGACTACTTCTGGAAAGAGAATAAGAACATGCTTATCCCGAAGACCTATCCTTCTATGTTAGGTGCGGACGCTCCGAGCACGAACAGCGGCCATTTAAGTATTCATGGATGGGAAATCTCTCTAGGCTGGAGGGATCAGATCAAGGATTTCAGCTACTCGGTTCGCTTTAATATCAGTGACGCGAAAAACAAGGTCGTGGATCGGGTTGGAAGTAACCTGATCAAATTAGGTAATAACGAGACTCCGACCGGATATCCGTTGAATTCCTATTTCGGATATGAATTTGATGGAATCATCCAGAATGAGCAAGAATTGGAGGCGTATAAATCTCGTTTCTCGGAAGGGGGTATCCCGGGTGACTTGAGCGTAGGTGACGCTATGTACAAAGACTTGGATGGAGACGGGAAGCTATCCGTATTAGGTGATGGTAAAGAAGGCTCCGGTGACGTGAAATACTTGGGCGACAAGAACCCGCGTTATAATTTCGGCTTTAACCTGAGTATGGCTTGGAAGGGATTCGATTTGAGTGCTTTCATACAAGGAGTCGGCCGTAGGACGATGTTCTTGGAAGGGGAGAGCCGGTGCCCGATGCCAGAGGCATGGTATCAATCCGCCGAGTATTGGTATGGAAAGACTTGGACCCCGGAAAGAACGGACGCCCAGTATCCGGCGATCACGTTGAAGGATAAACGAAACTACAATTATTATGTATCTACGAACACGAAGTTTAACGTTGCGTATGCTCGTTTGAAAAACTTGCAGTTCGGTTATACGATCCCGCAGACTTTGACCTCGAAGGCCGGTTTGCAGAAGGTGCGGGTGTATTTTTCCGGCGAGGATTTATTTGAGGTACATAACACGCCAAATGGTTGGGACCCGGAGGAGAACAGCGGTAGCATTACTTCCTATCCGTTTACCCGTAATTATTCATTTGGTATAAATGTCGTATTTTAAAAATTAAAGCGAAAAGTCATGAAAAACTATCGGATAATATTGGGAAGCTTTATTGTTTCCGCTTTGTTCTTGTCAAGTTGCCAAGATATAGACCTGTTGCCAAAAGATAATATGCCGGACGAGCTATTCTGGAAAACCCCGGATGATTTCGAGAAAGAGGTCAATTGGCTCTACACACGTACCGAGACGTTCGGCACGAAGGATACGGATAGCGATATCGCCTATGAGTTGAACGAGAATACGACGAGCAACGGTACGTTGATCGCCCCGAATACGGATGCCCTATGGGACTCTACTTTCATAGACCTGCGTCAGAGCAATATGATTATCGAGAAGAGCCAGACGTACGAGGGCGATCCCTCGGAGATCGAGCGGTATGTGGCTGAGGCCCGTTTCTTCCGTGCTTACTCGCATTTTCGGTTGATGGCGAAATACAACGATATTCCTATCTTGACGAAGGTGCTTACCGTAGATTCCCCGGAGTTGTATGGTTCTAGGAATAAGCAACAGGAGGTGGAGGACTTCATCTTGTCGGAACTCAACGAGGTGTATGCTAAACTACCCTTGCAAAGTGAGTTAAGCTCGGATGAGGCGGGACGTGTAACCCAAGGCGCTGCCTTGGCGTTGAAAGCGAGGGTTGCCTTGTTTGCCGGGACGTGGGCGAAGTATCACCAGCACCGTTCGGACTATCAGCAGTTGTTGCAACAAGCGATCGATGCCGCTGCAAAAGTGATCGATAGTGGTGAGTATGCTTTATATGAAGGCTCTGGTGAGGAGAGCTACCGCTACTTGTTTATCAATGCGGGCGATAATTCAAAAGAGGGTATCTTCGACAGTCGGTACGAGACGGATATCCGCCACCATAGCGACGCGTGCCCTGTATATTGGGGATGGCGAGGAACGCCTACCCGTAAGTTGGCAGATATGTATTTGTGTAAGAGTACGGGATTACCGATTGAGAACGCTAATTCCGGATTTGAGGGATATGCCACGATCAAGAGCGAATACGAGAATCGTGATCCTCGTATGAAACAGACCTTCTTGATGCCCGGAACCGACTATATCAGTCCGCAAGACGGCGCCTTGACTTGCCCGCCGCAATTTACTATACGTCCCGAGACACGTACGGGTTATAAGTTGTGGAAATATATGGCGGAGACTTCCGTTCCTTCTGACAAGGATGTATATGATTATCACATCATCCGTTATCCGGAGGTATTGCTGATATTGGCTGAGGCCACTTACGAGAAAGACGGGGCGATCAGCGATGACATCTTGAACAAGACGATCAATGTGATCCGTTCCCGGAAAGGCGTGGAGATGCCTCCTCTGACCAACGCTTTCGTGAAGGGTAATGGGTTGGATATGCGGACGGAGATCCGTCGGGAACGTACGATCGAGTTAGCGTTCGAAGGCTTCCGCAGGGATGATTTGAGACGTTGGAAGACGGCTGAGACGGAATTGATAGGTGCCATAAAAGGTATTAAGCTGAAAGGTTCGGAATACGAGAACTTGGATGTCTTGAACGAGGGAAATCCCGGTTTGACAGACGAAAATGGTTTCTTGATTGTGGAACCGGCGGAGAATCGTAACTTTGTGACCCCGAAGCATTACTATTATTCCCTTCCGTTGGATGAGTTGTATCTGAACCCGAACTTGGCTCCGAACAACCCGGGGTGGTAGGGTAATGCCTTATATTCCGGTAAAAATGGCCTTGCACTGGTGTAAAATGCCTTTTTAGATCTAAGAAATGGCTTTTCACCCTCGCGAAGTACCTTTTAGATTTCTAAAAACGACTTTGCGCTTGTGAAATGCCATTTTTAGGTTTAAGAAATGGCTTTGCACCCTTGCGAAATGCTTTTTAGATCTCTAAAAATGATTTTACACCGGTGAAATGCCATTTCTAGAATATTTTATGAGAGTAAATGAATTTAAAATTGAATCGAATGTCATTCATAAAGAAGATAGGTCTTGTATGCTTTATCGTCTTCTGCTGTGCGGGATGCCGTAGCGCGGGAGAGAAACCGGTTGAGAGTGCGGCTGCTCCCCGTATTATCAACATCATCAATTTCATCCGCCAGACAGATTACCGGGTGGAGAACGCTGATAGTTTATTGTACGAGACGGTTTGTGAGCAAGTGAAATTGGTGAATAAATATGATTTACCGGCAACCTTCTTATTGCAGTACGATGCGTTGATCAACCCATTGTACCAAGATCTGTTGAAAAGTAAACTCAATGATCATTCCGAGATCGGCGCTTGGTGGGAACTTACGCAACCGCAGATCGAGGCCGCCGGGATCAAGTGGCGTGGCGAGCATTCTTGGGTCTCGCACGCGAATATCGCTTTCAGCACCGGATATACGAAAGAAGAACGGGAGCGACTGGTGGATGTCTATATGGCGAAGTTCAAGGAGATATTCGGCACGTACCCGAAATCGGTCGGCTCTTGGTTTATCGACGCGCATACCTTGGGCTATATGTACGATAAATATAAGATCGTGGCGTCGTGCAACTGCAAGGACCAAGTGGGGACGGATGGTTATACCCTATGGGGTGGTTACTGGAACCAAGCCTATTACCCGAGCCGGGTAAACGCCTATATGCCGGCGCAGACCGAGGAGGGGCAAATCCCCGTTCCTATTTTCCGTATGCTGGGCAGTGATCCTATTTATCAGTATGATGATGGTCTGGGACAAGAGCGTCAAGGGGTGATCTCCTTGGAACCCGTGTATGAGAAGGCGGGCATGGATCGCCGCTGGGTGGATTATTTCTTGGAATCGATCGTGGATCAGCCTTGTCTGGCCTTCAATTATGCGCAAGCGGGACAGGAGAACTCTTTCACGTGGAGTAATATGAGCAAGGGACTGGAGATGCAGATCCCTATCTTGGACTCCTTGAGGAAGGAAAATAAGATCCGGGTGGAGACGCTGGGCGAATCCGGTGCGTGGTTCAAGGAATGCTTCAAGGTTACGCCGGCGACGGCTGTCACTACGTTGACGGATGTCCGTGGAGAAGGCAATAAGACGGTCTGGTTTAACAGCCGTTATTATCGGGCGAACTTATTGTGGGAGAAGGGAACGTTCCGCTTTAGGGATATCCATCTTTTCGACGAGAGCTATAAGTCCGCTTATCTGGAAAAGCCCGGAGACGGGAACCAGTTCCTATTCTATACGTTGCCCGTCGTGGACGGATTCATGTGGAGCGAGGGACTCGATCGTGCCGGGCTTCGGATCGTCCGATTAGACAAGGATGGAGATAAGGAGGAACTTACCTTGGATCATCCGGTGGTGACGGAGATAGGCAAGGATACCTTGGTAGTTTCCGCCGAAGACTCAAAAGGCCATGCTTTCAAGATCACCTTCTATGAGACCCGCTTCGAGGTAGCCGCTCTGTCAAAGGAGGCGGATTTCTCATGGGCTTTAGAGCTAAAGGCTGCGACAGGGAAGGAGCTACCTTTCACCGTTATAGAGGATAAGGCAGTCAACGCTAGCTTCGATGGTTTCAACTACGTGATCACCTGCGAGAAAGGCCATATAAGGAAACCTGAATCTGGTTCGGATTATGTCTTTAGGATATTTCCGTCGGATAAGGAAATAGTAATAAATTGTACAAATACGAGATTAAATTGTACACATGAGAAATAGTAATATGAATATATCAGTTTGGAGAAAATGGGTGATCGTATGGATGGTCGCTGTGCTCAGTGGTTTTCAATTAAGGGCGGCAGATCCTGTGGTCGTCCCGGCGAATATGGAACCGCTGACGATAGAAGGAAATCGTTTTGTCACCTTATGTATCATGATACGTACGACGCCTTGGGAAGTCTCCCGGGATGTCAAGTTACATCCCCGCGATGAGGTGGATTGGCATACGCTTGAGGGAGTACGTGCCTTGCGGGAGGCCTTCGCCACGAATAACCCGAACGGTCGTCTTACATGGGGATTCACGATGAATGCCTTGGAGGACGGACGGAAGAATTACCGGGAGATCCGTGATTACGTAGTGGAGTGCCAAAAGAAATATGGGGATGAGGTTACTTATTTCCCCGGTTATTTTCCGGCGATGTATCTACCCCGTGAGCGGGTAAACCGTGAGATGTCGGAGGCGATAGAGATCATTTCTAAAATGGTAGGAAATGGTTATCGTCCCCAATCGATTATGGGAGGTTTCTTATCGGCCGATAATCTAAGATATCTGGCGGAGAAAGAGAACATCCATGTGGCGCACGCCGTGATCTGGAGCCAGCATAATATAGACGGTGGTGGTGCTGACGGTTCTCCTTCTTATCCTTTCTATCCCTCGACGGAACACTTCTGCAAGCCGGCGCAGGGAAAAAGCGATTTCATCGATTGCGTGAATCTGGATGGCTGGACGATGGACTTTATCTGTGCCCGCCGTAGCGGACAGACCGGACATGGTATCGATGGATACAACAGTCGTAGAGGTGTCGGCCCGATCGAGACGTACAAAGGTTGGGGGCTTGACTTGGGGCATCGTGAGGTGATGCACACGGAAACGATTCACTTTGATAAAGGTCTTGAGTTGAATGGCTTTGGCTGGGTCGCCAATATCTGGGAGGCGCAGATGGTACATGAGTTCGGGAAGGATCTCATCTGTGATGCCATGAAGATGTGGGTAACGGGTACCAAGGAACGCTGGCCGGATACTCATTTCGTTACGTTCGGAGAATTTGGCGAACTTTGGAGAAAACAATATAAATCGAACGACGACTGGAACTATCGCTTCGTAGAACGTGGCTCTGGTTTGGGAGACTCTTATAATAATTTGGAGATAAAATGGTTTATGAATAAGGAATTCCGCTTGGCCTTATTACGTGATTGGCATACGAAAAATTCCCCGGCTTACGTCATCGACTTTACCCGCTATGATTTGCCGGCTCATGAACCTGCCGATCCCAGCCCGGAGAAACCGGCTAAGGATTGGAGCTTGATCAACAAAATCAACCAAAAAGGTCTCCGCCCACAAGATAAGCCGGTCTTGATCGATAAGTTGGAGAAAGAAGATCAAGATTTGATCCGGAAATATTATCCGGAATTACTTAAATAGTTGGTTTATGAAAAAGATTACCGTTGTTTGTTTAGCTCTTTGCTCCTTTCTTTTTGGGGGAGATCTCTTCTCCGTAAAGGCGCAAATCCTAGAGAAGTTCACATTGCCTACCCCATGGACAGAGGAGGCATTGAAGGCTGAGATTCCTTTACCGGAATATCCGCGTCCGCAGATGGTGCGTTCGGAATGGTTGAATCTGAATGGTATATGGGATTATATGGGAGGAAAAGACCTGCTTGATCCTGTTACGGCAACCACCCCTCCAGTCTTTCCCGCAAAAGTAGAAAAGATACGTGTGCCGTATCCTCCGGAATCGGAATTATCCGGTATAGCTCGTGGGGGTGATACTTGCCTGTGGTATAAGCGTAGCTTCTCTGTTCCTCAAGCATGGAAGGGCAGGAATGTATTGTTGAATTTTGGGGCTGTAGATCGGATCTCGTCTGTGTTTGTCAACGGTAAGAAGGTGGGTACCCATACGGGAGGGTACGATGCTTTTAGTTTAAATATTACTGATTATTTGAAATCCGGTGAAAATGTCCTTGTGGTAGGTGCTTATGATCCTAACGACGGCCGGGCCGCTTCGGGCAAGAACGGCTCACGTGGAGATTATATTTTTACCTCCGGTATCTGGCAAACCGTTTGGCTTGAACCGGTAGAGAAACAATATATTTCTCAGATTAAGCTAGTGGCCGATTTAAAAAATAATCGGTTGGAAGTAATTGCTTATACGGAGGATAAGGAGTTAAAGGTAACGGCTATCGCGGATAATGGTACTTCAGAGGTGGCAAGAACCGAAGGAAATTCCAATATGAGTTTTTACTTGCCTATCCGGGAACCCCGTCTATGGAGTCCGGATGATCCTTTCTTGTATGGTTTGAAATTACAGTTGAAAGATCGAAAGGGTGAGATAATAGATGAGGTATCTTCTTATTTTGGTATGCGTTCTGTTAGTATGGGAAAGGTAGATGGTGTGCTTCGGCCTTTATTGAACGGGGAGTTTGTTTTCCATATCGGTCTTTTAGATCAAGGTTATTGGCCCGATGGCGCATTTACCGCTCCTACCGACAAGGCTTTGTTGTATGATATAGAACTGGCGAAACGTGCGGGTTTTAATGTAATACGCAAGCATATCAAAGTAGAGCCTCAACGTTGGTATTATCATTGTGATAGGCTTGGCTTGATGGTTTGGCAAGATATGCCGAATCTTTGGGAGCCTGATGGTGAGGATTCCGTGGCGGTTCGTAAACAGTTCCGTGACGAATTGAAAGTGATGATCGACCAACACGTCAGCTCGCCTTCTATTGTGATGTGGGTTCCGTTTAATGAGAATTGGGGAGCCTTTGAAGCAACAGACATCACAGCTTGGGTGAAAAAGTACGATCCGAATCGTTGGGTAAACGGTATGTCGGGATATAATTACGCTCCGGGCTATCGTAATGCTTATGGAGATCCCGGAAATGGAGATTTCGTGGATATGCATCATTATGGCAAGATCGAGCCTAAGGCGATCCCCCGTCCCGATGATAAACGTGCCGCATCTCTTGGCGAATTCGGAGGAAAAGGTCTATTTGTGCGTGGGCATATGTGGCCTGTACGCAATGACGCTTATGAGATGATGTTGAATAGAGAAATCTTGACTGATACCTATGTATTAATGCTTACCGAGCTAGAGCAGATGATAAACTATTTCGGACTAAGCACGGCCATCTATACGCAGACTACAGATGTGGAACATGAGATAAACGGCTTGGTCACTTATGACCGAAAGGTGGAAAAGATGGATCTGGAGAAAGTTAAGTACATCAATCAGGAAGTTATAAGATGTACAAGAAAAAAGTAGCATATCCTCTAAAATGTTGATAATTAAAGAATACGGGATTCATTGGTGAGTTCCGTATTTTTTTATTTTGTAAGTAAAGAGCTAATATTTTTCCCTTTTGTCTTAAAATATTTGAGCTGGTGATAATTGCAAATGAATATGAACAAACTTAGAGCATAGATTGTACGGAACCGCAGGTCATTACTGAGAAGGTGGTGGAGTTCGAGGAGAATCTGTTGATAAATAATGTTGTGCTATTCAAAATTAACCAAACGAAAGTAGATACTTATCAAGGTTATTTATTTTATTTATTAAATTTTTGAGATAAAGATAAATATGTAATCTGTAAAAATTAAGGGACGTATCCATGTGGATACGTCCCTGATAAAATTTGGTTGTTACATTGTTATTCTACCTTCGGGGTTTGGCTGAAGATATCATGAATACGCTTCATGTCGAATTTTGGCGTACGGTCATAATAATAGATACCGTTTTGCTCTTGTTCCACATCAGTCAACTGTGTATAGCAATATCCCCAGATATCCTTCGAAAGAGATAGGACAGCGTTAACTTGCCCCTCCAAACGTTTGTAAAACTCTTCTAAAGAATGGGGGGGCTCTCCATATCCCCAAGATGTATTTTGGGCACTTTCCATCTGTTGTGACGGGTTCCATTTTATACCGCCAAACTCATCAACTAAATAAGGCATATCTTTTTTATATTCCGGGAATTGGTATTGGTCTGTATATTTCAGGCCGTTGAAACCGATATTTTTCGGCATCAATTGTATTTCCCATTTTGGGGTGACAAATAGTTTACCGTCATTATACAGTTGCTTTTTCAATTCTTCCGGATTTTGCTCGTAATTGTGGATTGTCCAGATATCGGTAGCGATGTGTACACCACCGCTGGTACCGTGGAAAGGACGCGTCGGGTCTATCATTTTCGTTAGGTTATACAGGTCGTGCATCAGGCGCGGATATTGTATGCGATCAGGCCAGAACTCCTCGTTTGTAGGTGTCCAGATAAGAAGGGAAGGATGGTTACGGTCACGTTCTACGATTTCGGTCCATTCAGTTATGAAATTCCGGGCGGTTTCCGTATCATTGCAATCCATTCCCCAACTGGAAGCTTCCCCCCATGTAAGATAGCCCATCTTATCCGCCCAATAATAGAAACGTTCCTCGAATACTTTCTGATGGAGACGGGCACCATTAAAGCCGGCCGCCATGGAGAGTTCGATGTCATGCTTTAACGCCTCGTCGCTAGGAGCCGTCCAAATTCCATCGGGATAGAATCCTTGATCAAGTACCAAGCGTTGGTAATAAGGTTTGTTGTTCAGATAAATCTTATTGCCTTCGATATGTACCTTACGCATACCTGTATAGCTTCTTACCTCATCTACTACCTTTCCGTTCTTATCTATTACTTTGTATTCCAAGTCGTACAGAAAAGGGTTTTCCGGACTCCATGTTTTCATTTTCTTGATGGGTAGAATAGCAGAAGATAAGGAGCTTGCCGTAATGGTTTGGCTGGCTACTATTTTACCGTTGTCTTTTACGGTTACTTGCAATTTACCTCCTAGTTCCTTATAGAAACGAGGACGCACAACCAATTGTTGTTGGTCTATATCTGTCAGCAACTGCACGGATTGCAATCCTTCCGGATGGACAGCCTCCATCCAAACCGTTTGCCAAATACCTGTGGTCCGGGTATAATTACAGGCGTAGGATTCAAATTGTAGGTTTTGTTTTCCTGCCGGTTGTTTTGCGCTTCGTAGGTCACTTTCTACATATACGACTAGGCTATGTGTCTTTCCTGGTGTTACCAAGGAGGTGATATCTACTGCGAAAGAAGAGGTTCCGCCAAAATGGCGATTGGCTAAGACTCCATCAATGTATATTTCCGATTTATAATAAACAGCTCCAAAGTTAAGTCTTATATTCTTTCCATTCCATTCTTGTGGGATCGTGATAGGACGCTGATACCAGAAATGTTGAATGAAATCCGTGTATTTTACGCCGGATAACTTACTTTCCGGGCAGAAAGGCACTGTGATCTTTTGGTCAAAACCGTTCGATTTATAGAACTCCCGTTCCATTCCGGTACCTCCGAAATCGAATGAGCAAGTCCATTCTCCGTTCAAATTTACCCAATCCATGCGTTCAAATTGTGGACGGGGATATTCGGGACGTGGGATAGACCATAAAGCGGTGATGCACCAAAACAGTAAGAATGTAGTAATGTTCAATTTTTGTTTCATAATGTATAATTGTATTATAATAAGTGCAAAAATAAAAATTTGAATACTATTAGACAAATTCTTGAAAGACTATGTAGGGTAACCGCATTAAAATGTCACTTTTAGTTTTTTTGTCGCAGGAGATATACTTATTTTGTCGCAGGAGATAGCTTACTTTGCCAATGAAGTATATCTTCTCTACCCAAGTAAGTAGTACTTCATTTGATTTAAAATCTATATATTGGGGCATCTTGAAGGAATTGATTTATTTTATTATATGTGTAAAAAGGAGATTAAATGAGAAAAATTGTTGTTGCTTCCGATTCATTTAAAGGCTCAGTATCTTCTATTGAAGTGGCTGAATGTGCCGAGTTGGCGATCCATAAGGTCTTTCCGGATTGCGAGGTCGTGAAAATCCCGGTTGGGGATGGGGGAGAAGGTACCGTGGAGACTTTAATTACGGCGATGGGTGGAGAAGCCGTATATTGTGTCGTACATGATCCGTTGATGAGGCCGGTCGAGGCCACTTATGGGATACTGGGAGATAATCGTACGGCGGTTATTGAGATGGCGACGGCGAGTGGCCTTACGTTAGTGCCTGTGTCGGAACGTAATCCCTTGAGAACAACGACGTATGGAACCGGTGAGTTGATAAAAGACGCTATGGATCGTGGTTGCCGGGATTTCTTGATAGGAATAGGGGGAAGCGCAACGAATGACGGAGGAACCGGTATGTTGCAGGCCTTGGGTTTTCGTTTTCTTGATAGAAAAGGGAATGAGCTGGGATTGGGTGGGCAGATCCTTAATCAGATTTATGAGATAGATTGCTCAAGGGCATTATCGCAATTGCGGGAAACTTCATTTACCATAGCCTGCGATGTGAATAACCCTTTTTATGGTGAGAAAGGGGCGGCGTATGTCTTTGCCCGCCAAAAGGGAGCGGACGACGCTATGGTCCGTTTGCTGGATGAGGGCTTGCGAAATTTTGCGGAAGTCATAAAAAGAACGGGACAAATAGAGATAGACGACATTCCGGGTGCGGGAGCCGCAGGTGGTTTAGGTGGAGGGTTTGTCGCTTTCCTAAAGGCTGAACTTAAACCCGGTATCCAGATGGTTCTGGATGCCTTGCGTTTTGATGAATGTATACGGGGGGCGGATCTGATTATTACGGGAGAAGGTAAACTGGATAAACAGACTTGCATGGGAAAGACCCCATGCGGAGTATTGCAGGCAGGCATGAGACAGGATATTCCGGTTATCGTAATGGGTGGTTCCGTAGAGGAGGTAGAGGAGCTTAATAAATCCGGGTTTCTGGCGGTCTTGCCACTTCTTCCTTATCCGGTTTCCTTGGAGCAGGCGATGGATAAGGATTTCACCTGCCGGAATATTGGGCGTGCCTTGGAACAACAATTGCGTGTAATCCATTACTATATGAATCACTAACACATGGGTATAATGAGTGCATGGGGAGCTTTTATCGGATTATTAGTGTCGATTTTCTTGATTATAAGAAAGGTATCGCCAGTCTATAGCCTTATTTTAGGGGCATTAGTAGGAGGATTATTAGGGGGTGTGTCGTTGCCGGAAACGATCTCTTTAATGATCAGTGGAGTAAATGACGTAACTCCGGCCGTCATTCGGATCTTGACGGCGGGAGTATTGTCGGGGATATTGGTGAAAACAGGTGCGGCGGCTTCTATCTCCAATACGATCATTTATAGATTGGGAGAACGGCATGTGTTTTTTGCGCTCGCTTTCGCTACGATGTTGCTGACGGCTATTGGAGTGTTTATTGATGTTGCTGTTATTACGGTGGCTCCGATTGCGTTGAGCATCGGCCGGAAACTGGCGGTTCCCCGGGGTAGCCTTTTGTTGATGATGATCGGTGGAGGCAAATGTGGCAATATCATTTCTCCAAATCCGAATACGATTATCGCCGCTGAGAATTTTCATGCGGATTTGTACTCTGTCATGTATGCGAACTTGATCCCGGCGTTGGTTGGCTTGTTGTTTACGGTATATGTCATAGGCCGTTTCTTACCCCGGCAAAATGGATTTTATGCGAACGAGGAGATAGATAACCTGCAAGCGGATCTCCCCTCCTTCGCCTCTAGCATGGTCGCTCCGGTAGTGACGATCCTACTGCTGTCGTTTCGCCCTTTATTCCATGTGGCGATCGATCCGATGATAGCCTTGCCCGTTGGAGGAATCGTTGGTATTCTGGCGATGAGGAAATGGTCATTGATTACGGACAGCCTCTCGTATGGAGTCAAGAAGATGTCGAATGTCTCGATCCTGTTGGTCGGTACAGGCACTATAGCGGGAGTGATCAAAGCTTCCTCTATCAAGGATGTTTTATTAGATGCGTTATCGCATACGAATATGGGAGAGCTTTTATTGGCTCCGGTTTCCGGCGTATTGATGTCTGCCGCTACAGCCTCTACTACAGCCGGAGCGACAGTTGCCTCTTCGTCATTCGCGGATATTATTATCGCCGCCGGTATCAGTGGTGTCTGGGGAGCCGCTATGATTAATTCCGGTGCTACCGTACTTGATCATTTGCCACATGGATCGTTCTTCCACGCTACCGGTGGGGTAGCGGATATAAGCATTCGTGAGCGGTTGAGGCTGATTCCTTATGAGACCGCGATCGGCGCTATTTTGGCCGTTGGGACTATAATTGCTTATCTTACCGTGAATTAATTCTTTTCGTGATAAGGCTTAGTGTTTTCGTTTTGGAGTTATTCCCGAGTGTATTGGTCTACCTTGGATTTACGGTCATACAGATCGCATTTAGCCAGCATGGGTTGTCCGGCTTGCGCTATGTCTCGAAGGAGTGGTTACAGCGGATCGGCACGTATATGAAATGGCAATCCCTTGCACGCTAGTCTCTTTGGATATACTGATATACGATCCGGGATATATCCGCAATGATTGCCGCAGTTGCTTCCGGGCTCTCTTCCGAGTCTTTAGCGAATACCGCAATCGTATATCTTTCTTCATCCGGTAGGAAAACGAAACCTATGTCGTTCGTACCGATCAGTTGCCATCGGGCATTCAGGTCGCCCGTTCCTGTTTTATGCCCGATAATGGCATCGGTTGCCTCTAGCGGTTGAGCCAGCCGATCTTTTCCGGTCTCACATTCGATCATAGTCTGTTTGATGAACGTTTGATGAGGTTCGGTAAAGAGAGGGCGGGATACAAATAGGTCTAGCAGCTTGGCAGCATCCAGCGGAGAAGTCCAATTCTGATAGCATAATCGCAGGTCACGGTGCATATCTTCTTCTGTTTGGGAAATATATAAAGAAGTTGTGAGTGGTAATTTGTTTTGTTCCAGATAATGTATCACGGATAACGTACCTTATTATTCAGTGTAATCGTATCCTCGCCATTGATAATAACTGCGATTCCTACTTGGGCTTTTTTGTTGGCTATAGCTTCTCTCAATAATTTCTTTAATTCTCCTTTCTTGTCTTTGGCTATGACAGGTAGTGCGAATACAAGTAAGATTGAGAGAATCGTGCTAACGTATTTGTTCATGGAATATACCGTTTTTACGCGAAGGTAGGAAATTTTTCCATGTCCGGCTTGCCATTGGGTTATTGTATATTTTTCCAAAGGCGTTTACGATCTCATTATTTGTTTCTCAAAACACGTACGTGTTTTCCTGAATTCTCGTACATGTTTTTGAAAAAACACGTACATGTTTTCCCGAAAATATGATTGATGTTTTATTCTTTTGATTATTAATATATTATAGTGTAAGGTCGTTGAAGTACTTATTGTTTTTTTTACTTCTAGATTAACAGGAAATCTCAAAATGATCTCATCACCATATTGCCTGTCCATATATTTTTGATAATTAACCTTCGGAATTTGGGGCAGCCAAAGAACAAACAATTAAAGGATACTTCGCCTTATGGCAAAGGCGGCTAAACATCATTTGTTCGTGCAGTTCCATGGTTCCAGTAAGCCATCTGGATTACATCGGACTTATCCGAATGAATTTACCCGGGAAGGGACGCTCAATTATGAGAATTTCAAAGGATGTATGGTCACGACCGCGGATCATGATATATCTATGCCTTTTACCCGTTTATTGGCTGGAACTGCCGATTATCATTTAGGTGGGTTTCGGGCTCTTCCGAAAGACAAGTTTAAGATACAACAAAGCAACCCTTATGTCACTAGCACTCGCTGCCATATGCTAGCGATGTATGTCGTATTGGAGAGTTATTTGGGAATGATCTGCGATACTCCGGAAGCTTACGAAGGCCAGCCGGGATTCGAGTTCTTACAAACCGTACCGACTACTTGGGACAAAACGGTCGTACCGGATGTCTCTGTCAATGAGTATGTAGCGATCGCACGTAGGCATGGAGACGATTGGTACGTTGGGGCGATCAACAATAGTCAAGCCCGTGATGTGGAAATAGCCTTGGATTTCCTCGGTAAAGGAGATTATAAAGTAACTCTTTATAAAGATGCGCGAGACACGGATACCAATCCTAATCATCTTATCAAAGATACTTTAACTGTTACCGCAAAGGATAAAATAACAGTACCGCTCGCTTCAGATGGTGGTGCCGCTATGCATATTCAACCCGTATCCTTTTGATAAACTTTATTCTAGATAGAAAAGAGGTTCACTTCAAAAGGAAGGTAGCCTCTTTTCTAGTTATAATACGGGAACACGGCATGTAATTCTCTAGAGAGTTTTGCTTTGAATAGTTTACGATAGTTTTGCTTCATCAATTTTAATTTTCATCTTTGTAGGGAGAAAGATGCTAGAGAATCGTTATTATTAAATACAATCTCATGAAGAAACTATTATTTCAGACAACCTTGTTTCTATTATTATGTAGTTGCATAAGTAAAATAGAAAAAACACCAGTAGATTATGTGAATAACCGGATTGGGAATATCAGTCATTTACTTGTGCCTACCTATCCCACTACCCACCTGCCTAACAACATGTTGCGAATGATTCCGACTCATAATGAGTTTACGACGGATCGTATGGAGGGACTGGCCCTAAATAGTCCTTCCCATAGGCAAGGCCATTCATTGTTGCTGTTGCCTTATAGGGGGGACGTTAAGGAGTTCGGTGGGAATTTAAAATATCGATATGATCATGAGAAATCTACGCCTTATAATTATTCGGTGTATTTGGATGATTTCTCCGTAGGGGTGGATTTTGCGCCTGCTGCTAAATCGGCGATCTATCGTTTTCGGTTTGAGGATTCGGATCGACGGTTGATTTTGTTGAAAGCCAATGGAAAAGGAGAGATCGATATAAAGGATGGAGCTTTGTGTGGATATGATAATTTCGCCGGGATAAAACATTATTTTTATTTGGAGTTTGATGCCCAGCCCATTCAAGTTGATAGCCTCTCTCATTCTTTGGTATTTGCTGAATTTCCGGAATCGAAGGATGTGGTAAATGTTCGTTATGGAATTTCTTATATTGGAGTAGAGCAGGCCAAGCGGAATTTATATAATGAAATCAATGATTTCAATCTGGAGAAATTGGCCTCGCAAGCTCGTGATAAATGGAACGACGTGTTAGGCAAAATAAAGATTGAAGGAGGCACGGAGGATCAAAAGACCACATTTTATACCGCCTTGTATCGGGCGCACGAAAGAATGATCAATATTTCTGAAGATGGTAAATATTTTAGTGCGTATGACGGAAAGGTACATGAAGATAATGGGGTGGATTTCTGGGTGGATGATTGGGTATGGGATACCTATCTGGCCCTTCACCCGTTGCAAGTGTTATTGAATCCGGAGGCTCAAGAACAAAAACTGGCGTCTTATATCCGGATGTATGAGCAATCCGGGTGGATACCTACTTTCCCTTGTGTATTTGGGGATGCGCATTGCATGAACGGTAACCATGCGGCAGGTGTCTTTGCGGATGCCTTGAATAAAGGCTTGCGGTTTGACGTAGAAAAGGCTTTCGAGGGTATGAAGCATACGGTGATGACTGAGTCCATGATCCCTTGGTACCGGGGACCTAAAACGGCCTTGGATGATTTTTATCATGAGAATGGCTGGTTCCCCGCTTTGCATCCGGGAGAAAAAGAAGAGTTTACGGAGGTAGGACCATTTGAACAGCGACAAGCGGCAGCCGTAACTACAGCCGCATCCTATGACGATTGGTGTATCGCCCAATTAGCTAAACATTTGGGAAAAGATGAGGATTATCGATTCTTTCAGGATCGTTCTTATAATTACCGGAATGTCTTTAACAAAGAGACTCATTTCTTCCATCCGAAGGATAAAGATGGGAAGTTTATAGAACCGTTCGACTATATTTTTTCCGGAGGTATCGGGGCTAGGGCTTATTTTGATGAGAATAATGCTTGGACCTATAATTGGGATGTACGCCATCATATTCAGGATTTAATAGATCTTTTTGGAGGCAACACTCCTTTTATTGAGAGATTGGATCAGTTATTTGTTGAGGATATGAAAATGTCAAAATGGCAATATTACGCTCTTCATCCGGACGCTACGGGCAATGTCGGGCAATTCGTGATGGGAAATGAGCCTAGTTTCCATATTCCTTATCTGTATAACTACGCCGGTCAACCGTGGAAGACGCAAAAACGGATTCGTATGCTTATGGAAAGTTGGTTCAGGAATGATCTGATGGGTGTTTGTGGTGATGAGGATGGTGGTGGAATGTCGGCTTTCTATGTATTCTCCGCTTTAGGTTTCTATCCGGTTTCTCCGGGAGTGCCTGTTTATACGATAGGTAGTCCTTTATTTGATAAATCGGAGATTCAGTTGGCGAACGGGAAAGTGTTTACCATGATCGCTCATGGGGTTTCGTGGGAAAATAAATACATTCAATCCGCTAAGTTGAATGGCGCCGAGTATAATAAGACGTGGTTTACTCATGAGGATGTCATGAAGGGAGGAACATTAGAATTGTTTATGGGAGACCGCCCTAATAAGAAGTGGGGAGTGGGAGAAGGTGCGAATCCTCCTTCTGGTGAGTTTGTCGATTGATTTGGCTTGACGGCATGATTCTACGGTCAAAGATTCGTGAAATCATTTTGTAGATGTTATCTTTGCGTAAGTAAGTTACGAACAAGTGATTTATTCGTAAGTGACAAATAAACAGGAGGAGATATATTATGGCAACGAAGCAAATTCCATATGGCCTGACGGATTTCGAGCGAATCCGTACCGCCAATTATTATTATGTTGATAAGACTCGCTATATTGCGGAGGTGGAGCGGAACGCAAGTTTCTTTTTCCTTATCCGCCCGCACCGTTTCGGGAAGTCGCTATTCTTGAATGTCCTCAGATGGTATTATGACGTGAACCGTAAGGATTCTTTTGAGGAACTCTTCGGCGACTTATATATCGGCTCCCATCCGACCCCGGAGCAGGGACAATATCTTGTACTGGATTTCAATTTCGCAGGCGTGAACCCAGATCCTGACGAGTTGATCCGCTCTTTTAATGATCACTGTGCCGCTCGTTTCCGGGAGTTTGCCTACTACTACGAACGTTTCTTCAATCCGGGCTTCCGGGAGAAAATGGAGAGTCTGCCAAATGCTGACGAGAAGTTGACCTACACGATCAGTGAGGCTAAACGCTTGAATCTCTCTATCTATCTCTTCATTGACGAGTATGATAACTTCACCAACGCTATCCTCGCCAATATGGGTGAGAAGCATTACAAGGCATTGACACACGGTACGGGCTTCTTCCGTTATTTCTTCAACAAACTGAAAGAAGGGGCTACGGGCGATGGCCCTATCAAGCGCATGTTTATCACTGGGGTATCTCCAGTGACGATGGACGACGTGACCAGCGGTTTCAATATCGGAGCCAACATGACGACAGATTACCGCTTTAATGGAATCATAGGTTTTAGCGAGGGAGAGGTACGGGAGATGCTGGCCTATTACAAGAGCGAGACAGGTTTCGAGGATAGTGTGGACGATCTGATCAACTTGATGAAGCCGTGGTACGATAACTACCGTTTCTCTACGAAGAGTCTGGACGAGCCTATGTACAACTCGGATATGGTACTGTATTTCATCAGCAATTACCTGCCCTTGAGATCGGCCCCGGATAAGATGATCGACAACAACATCCGCACGGACTACAACAAGCTCCGCCATTTGATCCGTCTCGACAAGCGGTTCGGCACGAACGCTTCGATCATCCAGGAGATCGTGAACAACGGCGAGACCACCGCAGTAATCAAGGATGCTTTTCCTGCCGAGGATATCGCCAAGCCGGACAACTTCAAGAGCCTGCTTTACTATTTCGGGTTGCTCTCCATCAAGGGTACCAAGCGTGGAGATACCCTTCTGGGCGTTCCCAACCTGACGGTACGTGAGCAATTATATACCTATCTGATCGAGGCTTACCGGGAAGCTGATGTCTTCTCAATTGAGTTATATAAGCTTCATGATCTGGTAAAGGACATGGCTTACGACGGAGACTGGAAGCCTGTGTTCGAGTATTTTTCCTCCGAGCTGGAGCGGCAGAGCGCTATCCGCGAGTTCATAGAGGGGGAGGCGCACGTGAAAGGTTTCCTACTGGCTTATCTAGGCTTGACCCGTACCTATATAATTTATCCGGAGTATGAGGCCAACAAGGGGTACGCCGATTTCTACATGATGCCCGACTTGATCCACCAGCCCGAGATAGGCTTTAGCTATATCGTGGAGGTGAAATACGCCCGTCGGGACGCTTCCGAAACGGAAATCGAGGCGTTGAGAGCCGAGGCCGCCATCCAGTTACGCCGTTACGCCGCTGACCCGAAGGTTCACGCTACCAAGGGGGATACGGAGCTTCGCCTTGTCACCTTGGTCTTTAAGGGTTGGAAGCTTGCTGTTTGCGAGATGGACTTGGCTTGATCTTGTTTTTATGCTATTTTTGATGGTAGATAATAATACGTTTAATCATCAAAAAAGGAGATATGAGCAAAAGAAAGAATAACCGCTTGGGCAAGGCGGGCATCACATTTTATACCTATGCCACCGAACGTATCCGGGAGAAACGTTTAGCGGGGAAACATAACACCGCCGATTTATATAGGACGACCCGTAATTGGATCTGCGCCTTTCTGGGTAGGAGAAACCTTCTTTTCCCGGAGATAACCCCGGGCTTAATAAGCCGTTTTGTCGCTTATCTGCAATCCGCCGGCTTGCGAGTGAATACCGTGAATACATACCTCAGCAACTTTCGCTCGATTTATAACCAAGCTTGCCGGGATGGTCTGTTGCCGGCTTGCGTCGTATCGCCTTTCGCGTACTTGAACTTGAAGCGGGAAAGAGCCGGATCTAGGGCGTTGGGAAACGAGTCGCTCCGGGAGATCGTGACCTTGAAGTCTGAGGAGCCGGATTTGGCGTGCGTGATCGACTATTGTACGTTCGCCTATTTATCTTGCGGCATGCCTTTCGCGGATATGGCTCGCTTGACTACGGCGAACCTGTATGGCGAGGAGATCGTATATCGGCGTAAGAAGACGGGGACCTTAATCCGTGTCGGGATAACAGCGGGGATGCGGCGGTTGATTAATAAGTATGCGGACGCTTCTTCCCCGTACCTTTTCCCTATTTTATCTCCGGGTAGAGAGGTAGGGCATGAGGAATACAAGGCGATACTGCGTTCGTATAATAACTCGTTGAAGAAGATCGGTCGTGCGCTATCTCGCCCCATTCATCTGACCTCGTATGTTTTCCGCCATACATGGGCAACGAACGCCTTGCGGAAACAAGTCCCTTTATCGATCATTAGCCAAGCGTTGGGGCATACCTCGGAAAAAACAACACGTTTTTATCTGGCCTCTTTGGAACAGTCGGAATTGAATCGTGCGAACGCTAGGGTGACGGAAGAGGTGGATTTGCTTTTGGCGGCTGGGTGATACCCTTATTCGCGAAATAAGGGGAGGAGCCTATTCAGCATAAAAATTACCTATAATAGGCTATTTTCAACGGAAGGCTTGGCAAATGTAAAAAATATTATTGATAAACAATCACTTTTATCTATTTATTAAGAAATAGGAATTGAAGGGGATACAGATATCGTATCCTCTAATTAATCCAAATTTATGCTTATTGCGCATATATCGTGGATATGCGGTTAAAAATAGTGGTTATGCGTGTTTTTTTTAGTTTATGTTGGACGTGCGATATCTCCTCCCCTTATTTCGCGAATAAGGGTGATAAACATTATTAAAAGGTAACGCCCCACTACCACGGGGCATTAAAGACAAAAAACATCATGGCAGAAGAAAAGACCATCTTGACCGTAGATCTGTACGACAACGTGTTAACCGAGAAAACCGGCGATTTCACCGGAAAGATCCGCATTACCGGAACCACGCGAACGTCAGACATCTCGAACCGCATCGTGAAGAAACGCACCGAGTACCGCCCGGAGACGATCACCAACATCCTCGACCTCTCCTACGACGAGATGATAGAGGCCCTCGCCCAAGGCCGTTGCGTGGTGAACAAGTTCGGGCAATGGCTGCTCACTATCAACGGCTCGTTCGACGGAAAGAAATCAGACTTCCGCTCTACGGAGAATAAGATCACCGTAATGTTCACCCCCAGCGCCACCCTCCTAAAGGCGCTAGAAAACATCTACGTGAACGCCGACGTAGCTACCGTGGGCCCGATGATCGAGAGCCTCACGGATTCTACCACGAACGAGAAGAACCTCCATATCACTCCGAACGCCCCGGCTATCATCTTCGGCAGCACGCTGCTTATCAAGGGGGATGATCCATCTGTAGGCGTCTACTTCACCAAGGATGAGGAGGGCGCCACGCCAACAAAAGTCTCCCTTATCGTACGTAACACCAAGAGCGAGATCATCATCCAAATCCCGCAACTCGCCGAGGGGCAGTACTGGTTGAGCGTCACCACGCAGGCAGGTGCGGGCTATTCTCTCGTAAAAGATCCACGCACCTACAAATTTCCCATACTCCTGACAGTTGGCGCGGGAGGAGGAGGCGACAGCGAAAGCCCGGACGAGATCTAGGCGCATAGCGGGATGGGAGAGCCTCTATGCTTAGGGTAGGGAACACTGTTGCTCCCAGCCATGGGAACCGAGGCTTTCCCATGCCTATCAACCGGGGCTTTCCCACCCATGGGAACACCGTTGTTCCCATCCCCCTTACTAACGAATGTTAAATCATTTATTCATTAAATTATAGCTCATGAGAAAACAACTTTTACTAATGCTGATCCTTTGCCTGTCGGCCACGATGGTCTGGGCGGAAAGGATAGATGTGTCTACGGCCCGTAAGGTGGCGGAGAACGTGGCTAATGCGGGTTCGGGCTTGCGCTCGGCTGGAGACTTGTCACTGGTTTATGCGGCTGCACCGGGGAAATCCGGTTCAGCGTTGCGTAGCGGGACAGTGGATGGAGCCGCCGACTATTTCGTGTTCAATGTATCGGGAAACAAGGGATTTGTGATCGTCTCTGGAGAGGACCGGGCACTCCCTGTGTTTGGTTATTCGGACGAGGGTGCTTTTGATCCGGACAACCTACCGGACAACCTCCGCTACATGTTAGCTTACTACCAGAACCAAATTACCTGGTTGGAGCGTTCTGGCATAGAGGTTACCGCAGATATACAAGCCGAGTGGAGTCATTACCTAAACGGAACCAACTTTAGGTCTACCGCTCAAGAGGTAGTGCTGGAGACGGCAGAGTGGGATCAAGGGAAACCTTATAACGGGATGACTCCTCTGATCAGTGGCGAACATGCGCTTACCGGTTGTGTAGCTACAGCGCAAGCTATCATCATGCGCTATCACCAATATCCGGTGCGTGCGATTGGGGGCGTGTCCTCCTACGATGGTGTTTCCACTACCTATGATGATTATGATTGGGCGAATATGCCGCTTACTTATCCGAGGGATGGCTATGGTGATGCCCGAGACAATGCGGTGGCCAAGTTGATGTGGCATTGTGGGGCAAACGTGGAGATGAGTTATGGACTGTCGGCGAGTGGTGCAAGCATGAAACTTCCAGCCAAGTCTTATGTTGAGGTATTTGGCTATAGTTCGGCCATTCGTTATTTAAAAAAGGAAACTTATCGCTGGGAAGAATGGAAAGAGATGATTCGGAAAGAGTTAGATGCCGGGTATCCCTTAAGTTATGGCGGGCAAAGTTCGGGTGGAGGCCATGCCTTCGTATGTGATGGCTATGATGCACAGGGCTTCTTCCATATCAATTGGGGCTGGGGAGGTTATAGTAATGGCTTTTTTGCCTTGTCTGTGCTTGATTCGAACTATGGTAATGATGGTTATAGTGATAGTCAGGAGATGATCCTTAACATCCGTCCATCACAAACCGGTGACAAGAAATATGTTTATAAGCCGGTCGTGACGGACATATCATATTCAGGTTCGCTACCTTTAACTGGTAATGTCGGGATGTCTATCGGTTTACGTTATACCGCTTTCGATAATCTAGATTACTATGTGGGTTTGGCAGTTGTGGACGTATCGGGAAGGATCATCCAACAGCCATCCGATCCAAAATCCATGAATTTTGAGGCTTATGCTCCTGGATGGCGGAATTATTCGACCTATCGCAACATAACCTTGAGCACTTCTCTTGGCGAGGGACAAAGAATCGCTGTTGTCGGTTCTTCAGATGGACGTGATTGGGAAGTGATGCGTTGCCTTACGACATCACCTACGGGATTGGATAATAACGGCTTGATTGATGCTCCGGCCGACAGCCCGGACGAGCCGGCCGTTAACCCCGTGAGCGTGAGTATTTACTGGAATCAGTTTGACGATGTTTTCATGGTTGTATCGGGATTGGACAATAACCAATATAACGGGCAAAACACACAAGGTATTTCCTATAAGTTGACCAATGTAACGGAGAATGTCATCTTACGTTATACCCTGAAAAACTATGCTGCTTGGAAAGGGCAGTTGGATGTTTATTATGGTGATAATAACTCTATTTATCAACCAAGTCAAGGGACGAAGGCCGTGATTGGCGAGGACGGGTCTTTCAGCGTGCCGGTCAGTCTGGCGCAGATATCCGAGGGAGCATACGTGAATTATCTAAAGGTCTTATCAGCCAAGCAGGGCGAGTTGTCTTACGATATTCAAGTATATCTTGAATCCGACCAAGCTAACCCCATATTCGAGGAGAATGATAAGCCGATGAGATTCATGGAAGCCCTTACCGGCTCGATCGCTCCGCATCCGATTATGGGGGCGAAGAACTCTAGAATCCCGTTCACCTATACGATCGAGAAGACAAATCAGTGGCTCGACGGGAAGCCATTAGGAGTGAGTGCCTCAATCTCTAATCTCAAGGCAGATCAAATAAAATTGTATTACGTAAGCGATGGGCAGGAGAAGGAGATCCCGTTGAAGTCGGGCGGGAATGATTATGTTTATTGTTATACGGAAGAAGATTTTGCCATAGGTACGTTGAGCGGCGGTGCTTCATACACCTTCAAGGTTGAGGTCAATGTGTTGATCGATAATGCTTCTATCTCTCTTGTGCCAAAGGTAAAGGATATCTATCATCCTGCCGGATCTGCTTATGCGGGCCTCCAAATAACGGATGCCCCGGTCGTAACCCATGCGATTACGACTGTCTTGACGAACTTGATTCCTCGGGAAGGTCTGCCTACTGTTATCGAGACCGGGAAAAACCTGTACTACAAACTGGAATGCAACAAGGAGGGCTATAAGCTTCCAGATATGATTCAGGTGGAAATGGGGACAAAGGAGTTGAACGTGATTACACGACCCGACGAACTGAATGCGGAATGTACGTATAATCCGGAAACTGGGGAGATAATGGTTTATGCGGTAAACGGCGATGTGGTTATCACCGCTGCCGCGGTTCCCGTACAGATCGTTACCTATCCCGTTAAGGCGACCTTGACAAATCTATTCTCTTCCCCTGCCATCGTAGACGCTACGACCGTGAAAGAAGGAGAGACATTCTCGTTTACCTTATCGGCGAATAACGGTTACATGCTTCCGGCATCCATTACGATAAAGATGTCCGGTTCCACTTTGGAGGCAGGAAAGGGATATACCTACGATGCCAAGACAGGCAAAGTAGAGATATTGAATGTGAGAGGTGAGGTAGCCATTACCGCTGAAGGAGTGTCTGAACCATCTGTTTACAAGATCACGGCAGACCTGAAGAACCTAACCTCCACGCCGGCTATTACCTCGGCTACGACCGTGAAGGAAGGCGAATCGTTCACTTTCACCTTGAAAGCCGCTACGAACTACAAGCTTCCGGATGCGATCAGTATCTTGAAGGATAATGACGCATTGACAGCGGAAGAGTTCACATACGACGCTAAAACAGGTAAAGTCGTGATCAAAGCAGTTTCCGGTGACTTGACCGTGAAAGCTTCCGGCATTGATGACCGCCACTACGAGGTGATACTTAACCTTGTGGGAGTCACTTCCCAACCCGCCTCGTTCGATCCTGTATTGGTTAACGGTAAGGTGGAGCTGATCTTGAAGGCGGCCGAAGGCCATACGCTTCCGGCTACCGTTACGGTAATAATGGGCGGTAAGACTTTGATAGCCGGAACGGACTATACTTATAAAGCCTCTACAGGCGCCTTCTCTTTGGCTAAGATTACAGGTAAGCTTTCTATTTCTGCGGAAGGCGTGAAGAATAGCTATCCGGTTACGGCCTCATTAGTTAATATCACTTCCGACATTCCAACGAATGCCAAGGCGACATTTGGTGATACCTTCGTATGTAAACTTTCAGCGAATGAGGGCTATACGCTTCCGACTGAGGTTACGATCGTGATGGATGGCAAGACCTTGGTAGACGTAACTGATTATACCTATGATGCCGCTACGGGAAAAATCTCTTTGAAGAAAGTAACCGGTGAGTTAGCGATCACGGCGCAAGGCGTACAGAAGAGCTATGCGGTAGCCCTTATGTTAAAAGACTTGACTTCTGATATCTCGCAAGGCAAGAAGATTAAACATGGTGAGACCTTGACCGGTAAGTTATCTGTAGTGACCCCACAGTACGGGCTTCCTTCCACGATCGAGGTGATGATGGGTGATAAAGTGCTGGCTACCGGTTCCGGCTATTCCTATGATCCGAAGACCGGGGAGATAGAAATAAAGAACGTAACCGCTGAGGTTTCCATTAAAGCTTCTGGTGCGGAGATCTTCCAAGTGAAAGAACAGACCGAGAACATAGAGATCAAAACTTCCGAACAGACCGTGAAAGAAGGAGAGCCATTCAAATGTGAATTAGCACCAGCTACGGGATACAAATTCCCTTATGTCATAAAGGTGATGATGAATGGTCGTTTGTTGAAGCAAAAGAATTTGCTTAGGGCAGCAGGTTCTGAGTACTATACGTATGACAATACGACGGGAATAATCGAGATTGAGAATGTGGATGGCGAGATCGTTATTGAGGCGAAAGGTGTACAAGAGGGCTTCTTTGAGGTAATCCCGAATCTTGTTAACCTCACTTCCGATCCGGCTTCTTTCGAGCCTTTGGCTAAGGATTCCAAAGTGGAACTTACGCTGAAAGCAGCCTCCGGCTATACGCTTCCGACATCCATTACTGTGAAGATGGGAGAGAATACGCTAGCGTCTACGGATTATACATACAATTCTGGCACGGGTGCTTTCGCATTGGAGAAGATCACGGCTACCTTGGTGATTACGGCGGCAGGTAATAGGATTCCGGATCCGGAACCAGAACCGGAGCCAACCCCGACCACCTACATGGTGACATTGCCGGTTGTAGAGGGCGCTACCTTGATTGCGGAGTCTTCCACGAATGTAGAATCCGGCAAGAGTTTTGCGTTCACGCTGACTTTGAAGGACGGCTACAGTGCGCCTCAACTGACAGTGAAAGCGAATGGCTTAGTACTTGGTCCGGTATCAAGCGGCCGTTATGTGATTGAGAAAGTAACGAGTAATATCGTTGTTACCGTAACAGGCATCGTGAAAGATAATCCTACTGATAACGCAGAGGTAGATCCCAATGGCTTGCGAGTATGGGGAGAGAATGGACGATTGCATATCCAGACTCCTGTTATGGACACAGCTTGTATCGTTACATTCGAAGGGCGTTTGTATAGGAACTTATCTTTGCCTGCAGGCGAGACTATCACGAGTATTCCACAAGGGTCTTATATAATTTATATTGGCAACCAATCCTACAAGATCCGCTTCTAGCCATTCTTGAGGAATCATAGGAAGGCGAGTCATTTGCGAGTGGCTCGCCTTTCTTGTTTAATAAATCTTAATATTTACCGGGGATATAAGTATCGTAAGCCATTAGAAAGTATATTCATGCGTAATCTCAATCTATTTATCATGAAATGTATATCTATCTACTTTGTGACCCTATTGTTACTGATGTCGGGCTGTGAATCCGGGCGGAGGATCATCTTAAAAGATCTTCGTTGTGAGAACTTGGAGAATCCGGTCGCGATCGACAACATCCATCCCCATTTTAGCTGGAAAATCGAGACAGACGGGCAAACTATGCGGCAAGCGTATTTTGAGATACAAGTAGCCACGGATAGTACCTTGCTGGCTCAAGGCAAAGCCGATCTATGGAATTCAGGTAAGGTGGAATCGTCCGCTTCCGTGATGGTCCCTTATCGAGGGAAAGAGTTGCGATCTAGTGTGCTGGCCTATTGGAAAGCCCGGGTATGGGACGATAAGGGGGCATCCTCGGATTGGAGTCCAATCAATCGCTTTGGGATCGGGCTTTTGGATAAAGCGGAATGGCAAGGGAAATATATAGGGATGCCGGATGAGAAGAATCCGATGTTAAGGAAGAAGTTCGAGCTTCAAGACCGTGATGCCACATTACTCCTTCATGTAAACTCCTTAGGGTATCATGAGATCTATTTAAATGGGAGGAAGGTATCGGAAGATGTTCTCTCGCCTGCGGTATCTCAATTAAACAAAAGATCATTATCGGTGACGTACGATCTTACGCCGTACGCAAAGCAGGGAATAAACGACTTATGGGTCTGGTTGGGCCGTGGTTGGTACAGAAAAGCTACTTTTAATGCCGTTCATGATGGGCCGTTGGTTAAACTGCAATTGGACGAGATTCAAAGAAATGGCACTACAAGTACGCTACTCGTTACGGATAGCTCTTGGGAAGGCCGGGGAAGTATGTATGGTGAGACCGGTACCGGTACTTGGTATCCCCATCAATTCGGGGGTGAATGTGTGGATGGGCGGAAGGCGTTGCCGGATTTGACAACGGCTACGCTCGACGAACTGGATTGGAAGCCGGTGTTGGAGGTGGAGGTACCCGGGATAGAGGTAAGTCCTCAGATGTGTGAGCCTAATCGAATACAAGAGATTATCTGTCCCAAAGGAATCAAACAAATAGGAGACAGTATTTGGCTCGTAGATATGGGAAAGGCGTTAAATGGTTGGGTTGAGCTGTGTTTCCCAAAATTACCGGAAGGTCATCGGGTCCGTATGGAATATACGGATTGGTTAAATGAAAACGAAGATTTCAAGCCACAAGAGGAGAACGGACAGTATGAGGATTGGTATATCGGTTCCGGACAAGGCAAAGAGGTATTCCGAAATAAATTTAACCACCATGCGTTTCAATATATAAGGATATCCGGTTTGGCGAAAGCCCCCGAGGAGGTGACCGGCTATCTGATTCATACGGATTATAAGGATGCCTCGTTTTTCGAGTGCTCGGATCCGGACTTGAATGCTATCTATGCGATGATCAAATATACTTTCAAGAACCTAGCTTTCAGTGGTTATATCGTAGACTGCCCGCATTATGAGCGTATGGGATACGGTGGGGATGGAAATGCCTCTTGTGAGAGTTTCCAGACATTGTATGAGGGCTCTTCCGTGTATATGAACTGGATGCAGATGTGGCAGGATTGCATCCGTGAGGATGGGGGTATGCCGCATTGCGTACCGAATCCATATCCGGCGGGAGGTGGTCCGTATTGGTGTGGCTTTATTATCACGGGATCGTGGCAGACTTATTTGAATTATGGGGATAGCCGTCTGATCGAGCGATATTATCCGGTTATGCGACATTGGTTGCGTTATGTGGATGCGTATACGGTCGATGGGTTGCTGAAACGTTGGCCGGATACGGATTATCGGGCATGGTATTTAGGGGATTGGTTGGCTCCGGCGGGTGTCGATTATACGGCGCAGTCATCGGTAGATCTGGTTAGTAACTGCTTTATAAGCGATTGCCTCACTACGATGGAGAAGATCGCGAAGGTATTGGGGAAAGCGGAGGATGCCGCTAAGTATAAAGAGCGTCGCCAACGATTGAACGAGCTTATCCAGAAGACTTTCTATGATCCGGAGAAGAAACAGTACGCTACAGGCTCCCAGATCGATCGGATTTATCCGATGTTGGTCGGCGTGACAGATGAACAGCATATGCCCGAGGTAAAGGAAGGTTTATATCGAGAGACTTTGGAGAATTGTAAGGGCCATATCGGTTCCGGTTTGGTGGGTGTTACGATCTTGACCGATTGGGCGATAAAGAACGGAGAGGCTGATTTTCTCTATTCCATACTGAAAAAGAGAGAGCTGCCGGGATATCTATATATGATCGATCAAGGGGCTTCTACGACTTGGGAATACTGGTCGGGAGAACGTAGTAAGGTTCATAATTGTTTTAATGGCATTGGCGCTTGGTTCTGTCAGGCGGTCGGAGGGATCTTGCCGGATGAGGATGAGCCGGGCTATAAACATTTCTTTATCAAACCTCAGATACCGAATGGCGTGACGTGGGCGAGGGCGGCGAGAGAGACCCCTTACGGTACGGCACGTGTGTCTTGGACTATGGAGAACCAATCGCTTTCCCTCGATCTAGAGATACCGGCGAATAGTATGGCGACCTTTATCGCTCCATTTAACGTATCGAATTGTGTGTTAGATGGGAATAATGTAGAAATATCGGCGGGTTCGATCCTGTTGGAAAGTGGAAAACACACCCTATCGCTGTCTGCGGAATAGGAATCATATGATTCCCTTCTTTTGGAAATAAATATAACTTAATACTACGAATATAACATGATTAAAGAAACATTATTAGCCTCTGCTTTCGGCTTATTGGGATTGGTGACCGTAGCTTGCGGCTCTCAAAAGAAAGATCAGATGGTGGAAGCTGTGTCGGAAACTGCATCGAAGACGGCTTGGTGCTTGGACGGGTTTGAGCGTCCGACAGGAGTGAATCCGGTAATTAAGCCGTTACCAACTAAGTTTTATTGCCCGATGCGGGAAGATTCTGTAGCATGGGAGGAGAGTGACACATTTAATCCGGCGGCTACGATTTACGATGGGAAGATTGTGGTGATGTACCGTGCGGAAGATAACTCCGCTCAGGGAATCGGTTCCCGGACTTCCCGTTTGGGATACGCGACCTCTACTGACGGTATCCATTTTGAGAGGGATACGGAGCCTGTTTTTTATCCGGCTAAAGATAATCAAGCGGAGAACGAATGTCCCGGAGGTACGGAAGATCCTCGTATCGCTATGACCGAGGATGGTACGTATGTCTTGCTATATACGCAATGGAACCGCAAGGTGCCTCGTCTGGCGGTGGCGACCTCAAAGGATTTGAAACACTGGACGAAGTTCGGTCCGGCTTTTGAGAAAGCCTATAATGGCAAATTCAAGGATGAGGCGACCAAATCCGCATCGTTAGTCACGACTTTAAAGGGAGATAAGCAGGTCATTGCGAAAGTGAATGGCAAGTATTTCATGTACTGGGGGGAGAAGAATGTATATGCGGCTACCTCCGATAATTTGACCGATTGGGACCCACTGTTGGATGAGAATGGTGAGTTGCTTAAATTGTTCTCTCCCCGTTCCGGCTATTTTGATAGCCAGTTGACCGAATGTGGACCTCCCGCTATCTTGACGAAGGATGGTATCGTTCTGTTGTATAATGGTAAAAACGAACCGGAAGAAAAAGGGGATACCGCTTATCCGGCGAACTCTTATTGTGCCGGACAAGCATTGTTCGATGTAAATAACCCGACGAAATTGATCGGCCGTCTGGATAAGCCTTTCTTGCAACCGACGGATGACTTTGAGAAAAGCGGCCAATACCCTGCGGGTACGGTATTCGTGGAAGGACTGGTCTATTACCAGAATAAATGGTATCTGTATTATGGCTGTGCAGATTCATTCGTGGCGGTAGCCGTATCGGATAAACAATTGAATTTTTAAAGTATAATGAGGATAGAAATAATGATACAACTTGCAAGAAACTTGAAATGGATAACGACCACAGCGTTATCGCTCGCGTTGGTGGGAACTGCCTGTTCCGGTCCGACCCGAACCATCGAGGAGGTTCATTTCTCTGATTATGTAAATCCCTTTATCGGGGCGAGTACGAATACGGAGGCGGCCGGTGCTTACCATGGCTTGGGGAAGACCTTCCCCGGTGCGACTACCCCTTTCGGTATGGTACAGGTAAGTCCGAATACGATTACGGGGGGCGACAATGGTTCCGGATATAGCTACGAGCATGAGACGATCGAGGGATTCGCCTTTACGCAGATGAGTGGTATCGGCTGGTACGGTGATCTGGGTAATTTATTGGTAATGCCTACCGTGGGCGATCTGCGCACGAACTCGGGAAAAGAGGGGGGCGTAGCCGGGTATCGTTCCCGGTATGATAAATCTTCCGAGGAGGCCAAGGCTGGATATTATAAGGTATTGCTGAGCGATTACCAGATACAAGCGGAGGCGACAGCGGCTCCTCATAGCGGTATGCTGAGATTCGTTTTCCCCGAGAATAAGCAGTCCCGCATCCAGTTGGACTTAGCCCGTCGTGTAGGAGGTACTTCTACGTATCAGGCGGTTCAAGTGATAGATGACCATACGATCGCCGGACGAATGGAATGTACGCCGGAAGGCGGAGGCTGGGGGAATGGTGAGGGTTCTTCCCGGTATACCGTGTATTTTTATGCGCAGTTCTCCAAACCGTTGAAAGATTATGGTGTATGGAGCGTGGATATCCCGGCTGGGCAGGATCGGCATCGGGAATTCGTGGAGAGCTCGGCTTTCCAGACATTGACAGCGAACGCGAAGATTTCGGAGAGACCAAAGGCATATGAGGGTGAGCACCTCGGGTTCTTTACGGAGTTTGAGACCGAGGCGAATGAGGAGGTTCTTTTCAAGGCCGGTATTTCCTTTGTAAGCTTGGAGGGTGCGGAAAAGAACTTGAAAGCGGAGATCAAGGATTGGGATTTTGACGCGGTACGTTCTCGTGCCCGCTCGTTGTGGGATACGGCTTTGGCTAAGATGGATGTCAGCGGTGGAACGGATGATTGCCGATCTGGATACGATGTTCGACAAGACACCAACGGATTTCCTGTGGAACGCTTATTACAATCATGCGAACGAGCCGGTTCATCATGTGCCTTTCTTGTACAATCATTTGGGACAGCCGTGGAAAACCCAGAAATGGTCTCGTTTCATTTGCGATAAGGCGTATAAGAATAAGGTAGAAGGCTTGGTTGGAAACGAGGATGTCGGTCAGATGTCCGCTTGGTATGTATTGGCGGCATGTGGTTTGTATCCGGTTTGTCCGGGAGATACTCGCTATGAGATATCCAGCCCGGTTTTTGAGAAGACCGAGATTCAGGTTGGCGAAGGGAATACATTTATCATACGAGCCAACCGAAATACTCCGGAAAACACCTATATCCAATCCGCTAAATTAAACGGGATGGATTATACGAGATGCTATCTTGATTATAAGGATATTATGAAAGGTGGCGTACTAGAATTGGAGATGGGGCCTACACCGGACAAGACTTGGGGCATCGAGTAGAAATCTGTATATTTGTCCCCGTAGTTCCTTGAAAACAAGGCTACGGGGAATTAATCATTAATGTTCACTGATATGAATTGGATGAAAAAGGTAGCGGTAGCGTTGGTTTGTTTGCTTCCGCTCGGTTTACAGGCAGCGAAGGTAGATACTTTGCAAGTGAAAAGTCCTTCGATGAATAAAAGTATAGAGGTAGTCGTGGTAAGTCCGGATGTGGCCGCGACGGAAGCGTGTCCGGTGATTTATTTGTTACATGGCTATGGCGGTAACGCTCGTACATGGGTCGATATCAAGCCGGATCTACCTAAGATCGCTGATGAGAAGGGCATCTTTTTCGTATGCCCGGATGGTAAGAATACGTGGTATTGGGATAGCCCTTTGAACGCTGATGTACGGTATGAGACTTTCATCTCGGATGAGTTGGTGAAATACGTGGATTCCCATTATAAGACCGTGGCCGATCGTAAGGGACGTGCTATTACCGGCTTGAGCATGGGTGGACATGGCGCTATGTGGAATGGCCTTCGTCATAGCGATGTTTTCTCCGCGGCGGGAAGTACCAGCGGTGGCGTGGATATCCGCCCTTTCCCGAAAAACTGGGAGATGAGCGTGCAAATAGGTGAGAAGGCGAAATATCCGGAAAACTGGGAGAAGTACACGGTTATCAATTTGGTTCCAACCTTGAGGAAAGACCAGATCGCTTTGATCTTCGATTGCGGTGACAGCGATTTCTTTTTGGAGGTGAATAAGAACTACCACGAGGCGTTATTAAAACAAGGCATCGACCACGACTTTATTACTCGCCCGGGTAATCATGATTCACAATACTGGAATAATTCTATTGATTACCAGATCCTCTTTTTCTGGAAGCATTTCTTGAAGATGAAGGCCTTGTGATAAGACCGTTTGGCGATTTGACATTCTGACATTTTGTAAACTAAAGTCCCGGAGAACCGATTTTTCCGGGACTATGTACGACTCATTGCCAAATACGCAAGAAAAAAACAATAATCCGTTCATTGATAATACAATA
>OGMD01000150.1_pt1 | contig 39852 bp, 34 predicted proteins | sample 1573041 | NCBI WGS metagenome assembly OGMD01 (sample SAMEA2582007, study PRJEB24529) | metagenome | biome: Human gut stool | place: China | collected 2011 | reverse complement strand
GTGTGTTTTGATACCAACCGGGCTCCCAGCTGAGCTAATCCCCCATAGCTGGCGTATCATTCCTGACGACGTGTATCATTATACCAGCCCAAAGGAGAGTTGTCAATAACTTTTTTATTTTTTGTGAGCGACGCTGCGGCGGGTGCTGCGCTTGTAGTAGAACAGGTACTGCTGTACGATGCCAGCCTGCTGACCATAGGAAGGAAAAGGGTCGCGGCCGCCGAATTCCTCATCAATGAGTCGCTGTATCCAAACATCAATGGGAGCCATCGCGGTACGGCCATAGCCAAAGAGGCAGACGCAGTTTGCTACCTTTTTGCCGACGCCGTCCAGCTCGAGGAGGCGGGAAAAGAGAGCGTCGTCGGGCAACGCCGCCAGAGCACTGAGGTCGAGTGTGCCGCTGGAAGCCTGTGCGGCAGCGTTCTGGATGTAACGGGTGCGGTAGCCCAGACCACAGCCCATCAGCTGCGCCCCAGAGAGGCCGCAGAGCTGCTGCGGGGTGGGAAAGAGGAAGACTTCATCGCCTTCGGCACTGAGCGGTTCGCCGCAGCACCGGGCAAGGCGTTCTACGGCGGTGCGGATGGCCGGAATGCTCTTGCGCTGGGAGATAAGAAAGGTGATGAGCATTTCCCATGGGTCCTGATGCAGGATTCGGATGCCCTGCCCAAATTCGAGCGATTTGTCCAGATAGCTGCTCTGTCCCGCCAAGCTGCACCGCAGCGCGGCATAGTTCCGGCCCAAATCAAAGTAGTTGGCCCAGTACTCCCGATTTGAGCCATGCCACGCGGCGTCGTATTGCCCATCGCCTAGCGGGGTCAGATAAAGGAGTGCACCGCCGGAAAGAAAACGGTATCGCCCGTCGGCCAGTTTCTGTGGCCGGAAGCACTGGCCGCTCTCGATGATCTTGTCGAGGTCAAAGTCGTCCTGGATGGTGACGAGCTGATGGGTAAGGGGAACGGTATGCATGGAAAACTCCTTTTTGGAAAAATTGTGGCGATGCCCGATTCGAGGTGAAAACTGGTTTCTATCCGTACCCTCTGCGGGGAGGGCAACCTTGATGCTGAAAAGACCGGCGTGGTTGTGACGATTTCTATCTACGCCCTCGGTGAAGAGGACGACTTGGTTACGCCTTTGAGAACCGCGATATGATTATTATGTTATTCTATCCACACCCCTCAAATAGAGCGACTTCAAGTCGAAGAATGCACCGGGGAACACAAACTGATTTCAACCAACGTCTTTAAGAGACGGAATTGTAGGTCAAAATACTCGGTTCCTTAGAGAGCGCATGGCAACAACTTATAGCAATTCAACTTTTTAATGCAATAGCAACAGCGTTGAATTGCATATCGCAAATATGCTGTTTTCATGTTGCACTAATTTCTTGCCTTGCGATAATAAGAGTTTACCATATTTTTGTGTCGATTTCTACCTGCGCCCTCCGCGAGGAGGGCGACACTGAGCATCACCCAGCAGCCGGCAAGCATCAATATTTCTATCCACGCCCTCCGCGAGGAGGGCGACCTCGCTTCATGTCTGATAGCCTCCTTTAGCTTTTTATTTCTATCCACGCCCTCCGCGAGGAGGGCGACAGTTTCCACGGCGGATAAGAAAGCCCCCCCCCAAAATTTCTATCCACGCCCTCCGCGAGGAGGGCGACGGGCCGCTCATTCGAGGTAGCCCTGCTCTCGGGCATTTCTATCCACGCCCTCCGCGAGGAGGGCGACTGATAAGCCCTCTGTCGAGGAGCTTTTCATACAGATTTCTATCCACGTCCTCCGCGAGGAGGGCGACCAGAGAGATTTTTTCTCGCACCACTCAGCGCCCCGATTTCTATCCACGCCCTCCGCGAGGAGGGCGACTTCACCCCTGTACCCCGCCCCATCAATCAGGGCTATTTCTATCCACGCCCTCCGCGAGGAGGGCGACTCTGAGTGTTGGACAGAGGCTCGCCCAGACCAGAATTTCTATCCACGCCCTCCGCGAGGAGGGCGACAGCTTGCATCATGTGCAAAGCGTGCCGATTCGTTTATTTCTATCCACGCCCTCCGCGAGGAGGGCGACTTGTATGCGCCAAGAACAAAACTCCAGCATTTGTATTTCTATCCACGCCCTCCGCGAGGAGGGCGACGGCACGGATGCAGACACCATCACGTTCGATATTATTTCTATCCACGCCCTCCGCGAGGAGGGCGACTCGTTCAGCTGCCAGCCCTGCTGCCGAACGGTATTATTTCTATCCACGCCCTCCGCGAGGAGGGCGACCTGGAATCAGCTGCTGGATCAGCAGGACAGGAAGATTTCTATCCACGCCCTCCGCGAGGAGGGCGACCGGGCTTGACGGCTTGGCCTGCGGTGACGGCAATGCTGATTTCTATCCACGCCCTCCGCGAGGAGGGCGACAAACTCACGGAAACAAGGCTCCGCCTGAATACAGATTTCTATCCACGCCCTCCGCGAGGAGGGCGACCTCGTGTGGTGCTTATCATCAATCAGTTCGTCATTATTTCTATCCACGCCCTCCGCGAGGAGGGCGACCAGATGGCGCAGGCCATGGGCGCAGAACTTGTTGTATTTCTATCCACGCCCTCCGCGAGGAGGGCGACTGCGCTGGATATGTAGTCATCGGTGACACACTCGTATTTCTATCCACGCCCTCCGCGAGGAGGGCGACCTTGTGGCTGTCTATGTCTATGATGATAACCGCATATTTCTATCCACGCCCTCCGCGAGGAGGGCGACCAAGGATAGCCTGTGCATGGCCAACCTCGTTTATATTTCTATCCACGCCCTCCGCGAGGAGGGCGACATGGCAGCTCCTACGACTACCTGATCACCGCTCTATTTCTATCCACGCCCTCCGCGAGGAGGGCGACGCTATCTCCCCGATAAATCCCACTAGCGGCGGGAATTTCTATCCACGCCCTCCGCGAGGAGGGCGACTTTTTAAGAGGTCAAAGCAGCTGCGCCCGGCGCAATTTCTATCCACGCCCTCCGCGAGGAGGGCGACCCTTGTCCGGGATTTCTGTTACTGCGGCCAGATAATTTCTATCCACGCCCTCCGCGAGGAGGGCGACCCATTTAAGGCGGGACAACATTGGTGATACCACGGATTTCTATCCACGCCCTCCGCGAGGAGGGCGACAGACCCGCTATAAATCCGAGATCAACCAGTGGAGATTTCTATCCACGCCCTCCGCGAGGAGGGCGACACGGCGCACATCTTCGGCCAAGTTGTCCGAGTAATTTCTATCCACGCCCTCCGCGAGGAGGGCGACCTGTCACATAGACATTCCTAAAATCTTGCAAGTATTTCTATCCACGCCCTCCGCGAGGAGGGCGACAGCAAAAACAGAGACAAAATCTCTATTTTCAAATAAATTATACAACATTCTGCACGAATTTAGAAGAGCCTTGATTTACAACGGGTCAAAGAACTATCCAAATCATGCAAAATAACACAAAAATCCGGTGCGAAGGTGCCGGAAAAATGCTGAGAACTCGCCCTTCGCACCGGGGCGGGAAACTCAGAACAACAGCAGGCCGTCCTGCTCGAAGGGCGGATGAACGCCGACATGCTCCACCTTGCTCTTATAGTTGTTGCCCAGCTGGTAGAAGCGCAGACTGTCCAGCGCAGGGTCGATGAGAGACGTCAGCTCCGCCTTGAGAACGGCATACTGCGCGGCATCCAGCAGACACTCGAACACGGAGTTCTGCACCCGCTGGCCGTGGTCCACACAGCGCTTGGCGACTTTGCGCAGACGTTTGCGCCCGGCAGGAGTTTCGGTATTGACGTCGTAGGTGATAAGGACCAGCATACGCATCCCTCACTTCCAGAAAAATGGCGGGTAAAGCTCCATATCGCCCCGCAGGGTGCGGGCCAGAAGCAGAGCCTGCACATAAGGCACGAGGCCCCACGGAAGCTTTTCGTTCAGGAACGGGTGGGTGATAGTCTCCTGCTTGCGGGTCTGCCACCCGCCCAGAAAGGCGCGGCGGCCCTCATCGGTGAGAAGGACAGCCCCGTTTTCCTGCTTCTGAAAATGCTTCGGCGTCATGATTTTCTGGTTGATGCAGGAGAACACGAAGCGGTCGGCATAAACCGCACGCAGCTCTTCCATGAGGTCGAGGGCGAGGCTCCTGCGCCCGGGCCGGGCGCGGTGGAGAAAGCCGACGTAGGGGTCGAGGCCCACACTCTGAAGAGCCGCTGTGCAGTCGGAGGCCAGAAGCGAATAAGCGAAGGAGAGCAGGGCATTGGTGTTGTCCAGAGGCGGGCGGCGACTCCGGCCGGCAAAAGAAAAATCATCGTGCTGCTGCAGGATGAGTGAATCAAAGCAGTCGAAATACCGCTGTGCCGCCTCGCCCTCCAGGCCGCGAAGCTGGTCGAGGTCGTCACACTGCTCGATGAGGGGCAGCGCCGCCGCCAGCTGGGCGCTGGTGTGCTTGAGCTGTTCCACCGGCACCCGCTGGGGGTGGTCGCGGGTGGCCCGTTCCAACACCCAGCGGGCGTTATAGACTTTGCCCAGGATGAAATTGCGCGCATAGAGACAGCTCTCTGCCTCGCTGTCTGCGATGCGGTACTGGGTCTGCCGCAGCAGGACGTTGCCCCGCTCTTCGCCTACAGCCCGGGCCAGAAAGCGTCCCTGCGGGCTGAAAAAGCTCAAATCGACCCCGAGGCGGGCGCATTTACCCATCAAGGCAGGGCTTGCGCCGGGATAGCTGAAGCAGACGATGCCTTCCAGCGTGTGGAGCGGGACCCGGCCGATTTCAGCCTTGTTGCAGAGCAGGACGATGTTCTCCCCCTCGAGGGAAAGGTAGGCGTCCTTGTTGAGGACGTAGAGCGTGTTCAAAAACTTTCTCATGGCGCGGCCTCCTGCATCTCGTCCAGATGGGCGCGGAGATAGGCTTTCGGGTCGGCACGCTGATACAGCACGGGGAGGCAGAGCTCTTTGAGGGAGCAGGCGCTGCAGTGGGTGCCGGGCTTCGACTTGGGGGTATAGCCCCGGGCAAAATAGGCGTGCATCTCATCGGCCATCTTCTGGGTGGTCTGGCGCAGTTCTTCGGTCAGCGGCACGACCTCCCGCCGCCGCGTTTCCTCGTAGAAGAGCGCACCCTCCGGGATGCTGCACACCAGCATCTCTTCCAGCGCCATGGCCTGTGCGCAGAGCTGCAGCCGGTCAGCGTCGCTGGCCTTGGCACGGCCATGCTTGTACTCGACAGGTATGGGCTTCCAGAGCCCTTCCGTGCTTTGCAGGGAGATGCCCTCCGGGTCGGCCCGGAACTCGACGACGTCGCAGTTCCCGCTCAGGCCCAGCCGACGGCTGACCACCTGCATCCCTCGGGTGATGAGCAGGCCGCCGCGCCGTTCGGTCTGGTTTGCGTCATGACAGCGGGCGTGGTCGAGCTGGCCTTCGACGGTGCGGCGGTTCTCCGCCCACTGCTGTTCCAGATGGATGAGCGCCCACTGGCGGCGGCAGAAGCAGAAGTGCTGGATGCCCGACAGGGGCAGCCAGTCGTCCGGGCCGGCCATCAGGACAGCCTCTCGCAGGTGACTCCTTCCGGCAGAGTGTCTGCCACCGTGACGGTGTAGTCGCGGTAGCTGCGGGCAGCGTCCACATTAGGCTTGCGCTGGACGGTGACGGAGTCGAAGAGCTTATAGGCCGGGGCATTGCCCAGCTCAGAATCGTGCTTGAACACGATGAGCTCCCGCACGGCCATCTTGCCCCGGGCAGCGCTGTGGTCGTTCTCGAACATATTCAGAATAGCAGTCCACAGAAGTTTCAGATCATCCTCGGAGAAGCCGGTGGTCTTCCGGGCGAGGTTGGCTGAGACATAGCCCTCGGCGCGGTAGAGGGCGTAAGGCACGATGTGCTTGCGGCCCATCTCAGTACCCTTCTTCTCGGCATCGGCCTCGGTGGTGATGGCCACGCGGGTGATGGTGACTTCCTGCGGGACGATGGGATCCACCGAGCGGGCAAAGCTCAGCTGGACGGGGCCGCGCACCTGACCGCAGTTCAGCGCACCCTTGACGAAGGTGGTCATGACGGCACCGAAGGTGCGGATGTCGAAGTAGTTCTCGCACATATAGTCCCGCAGCTTGGCATCGATGTCGGGGTCGGCCTTTTTGGCAGCTTTCAGGTCGGGGTCGATGCCCAGAGTTTTGATGGCCTCGGCATCGCTGCGGTTGAGGGGAACGCCGTCCTTGATGTAGATACGATAGCCTTTTTCGTCCTCTTTCAGGGTCTCGACATAGTTGCGGATCTTCCGCTTGAGGCAGACGTCGGTCACCAGACCGTAGCCCGTCTCGGGGTCGATACGGGGCATATTGCCTGCATCGGGGTCGCCGTTGGGGTTGCCGTTCTCGACGTCGAACAGGATGACGAAATCATAGCGGTTCTTGATGGGCTCAGACATGGTTTATTCCTCCTCATTCTTTTTGGCGTAGCGTTTCTGGGTCTGGTGGTAGTAGCCGATCTCAAAGGCACCCTGCTCCGGCAGGCTGAGCCGCGCCGGGAAGCCCGTCTCGGGCAGCTGGGCCATCAGCTCGGTGAGCTGTTTGCTGAAATGCACCTCGTTGGGGGTGCTCATCTTCTGCAGATGCTTCTGAGCCAGCTTGACCAGCGTGGGGAAGGCCGTTGCCGGGGTGGCACAGGCCGAGTTGAAGTACCGGTCTTTGATGGTGGCGTTGATGCCGGGATTGGCGACGCTCTGGATCGTCTCCAGCACAGAGAAGAGACGCCCCAGAACATAGGGGACATTGCTGCTTTCGTTCAGGCTCACGGTAAATACCTCCTTGTTGAGCTCGGTGGGGTAGTTGCGGAGATAGTAGGCTTTCAGGATGGCGGCGCGGCCTCGGGTGACTTCCCGTTCGGCCCGGATGCGGAGGGTCACGCCGTTGAGCAGGGTGGCGGGATAGGGTCCGCCGGTGAGGATGGCCCGGAGCAGATCGCCCACCAGCTGAGGCGATGGATTTTTGTCCCGGGATCTCTGGTTGACCGTCTCCTGCGCCAGCGCCCAGACCGACAGGTTTTCCCGCTTGTCGAAGGCGGGGCGGGTGATGCTGAGCCGGTCGGCGTGGGCCTGCAGATTTTTGGCAAACTGTCCGAAGCTGCTGTGCAGGAAGAACCGGACGGAGAGCCGGGCCGCGTTGGGCGAGATGCCCAGCACATAGAAGTTCTGGTTCGGGTCCAGCTTGTCATCGAGGAAGGAGACGGGGCGTCCCTGAGAAAGGGCTTTCAGTGCGGCGGCAAGGTCACTTTCCGAGACGCCGCGCGCCTCGGCACCGCCGCAGAAAAACATCAGCATGGCGTTTGAGTAGGCGGGAGCGGCGTTTTCGGCCCAGCAGACGATGGTGGTGTCGCCGATGCGCTGACAGCAGTTCCGGTCAGCCAGCAGCAGATTGAGGGCCGTGGTGTAGGCGAAAGCCGCGTACTCGCTGACGGGGGCGTTGGCACCCTGCTCATGGCCATAGGAGCAGAAAGCGGGCGCGTTGAAGGAGACCAGTGCCGCACCGGCGGCCTGTGCGCCCATCACACCCTTGATGGCGGGGTGGATGCGGGCGATGCCGGCTTCTTTGCCGGTGATGAGGCAGCGGGCCGTCTCGGCGTCGGCATCGGAGGTGTCAAAGGCAGACTGCCATGCGGCCCGGATGGCGTCATCTGTGGTGGCCAGCCAGTGGGCGCCGTCGGGGGATTCGTAGCCGAACACAAGGTTTGCGTTGTTGTTCAGGTCGGCCCACTGCTCTGCCAGCAGCGGGTGGGTGGGGGCTGTATCCGGCTCCCAGCTGTCAAAAAAGGCGAGGATGGCTTTGGCGGCAGGGGAGTCCACACCGTCGAGCACCTTGTGGTGGAGGGCGGCACAGGCTTCGAAGCACTGGCGGGAACGCTCGGGCTTGCCCTTTTCGTCTGCGCCCAGCAGATAGGACGTATTGTCGCACAAAAAGTTCGCGGTGACGCCGGAGGCGCGCTTGACCCGGTGGGGGACAGGGAGCTCACGGGGGGCGATGACGGTCTTTTTGCCCTTGGGGACTTCCTGCCGCAGGTCGTTGAGGGCGAGGAGCTGGCCGTCGGGGCCGAGGCGCAGTTCATAGCTGACTTTGAACTTACTGTCCCAGCCGGGGGCCTCCACTCTGCCCTGGGCCAGAAGCTGCTCATAATAGGCGGTGAGTGCCTGGAGTATCATGTAAACACCTCCACGTCCCGGCATTCCATCACGCCGTCCACCAGTTTTGCGCGGAAGAACTGGCTGCAGATGTTGGCCGAATCAGAGTAATCGAGGCTGTGGAGCATGAAGCCGAGGTCCTGCGTGACCTTCAGCGCCGGAATATCGCCGCCCGGCCACTCCCGGAAGTTGGCCGGGAACTCCCGGCACCCGAAACAGGGCTGGTGATAGCACTGACCTTTGCGCAGGCGTCGGCGCAGGATGTCCTGGAACTTGCCGGGATTGTCGCTGGGGGCGGCCTTGTCCGTCAAATCGAAGTGGCACTCGATGACGTAGTGGACGTCCTGCAGGACCATCGCAGCCCGCTGCTGGATGTCCTCCGAGGTGTAGAGCACCGGCGGTGTGCCGCCTTTGGCCGCACTGAGGGCGGAGGAGGACAGCAGGGTGGATTTGACCTCGTTGCGCCGGATGTTGGTGAACCGGATGGGCCGCTGGGTGTACTCCTCGGTGGACGCTTCGTCCTCGGGGGCAAGGCCGAAGGGCTTGAGCAGATAGATGCGGTCAACCGTATAACGCAGCCCAGGGTGCCAGTAGATGGCTTCCACAAGGCCCCGCGCAGCGGACGGGGTGATCATGTCGTAGCTCACACGCTCGGTCTTCATTTCCGGACGAGTGAAGCAGGCATAGTCGCCCCATACTTCAATGAGCATGGACATCAGCATCGCCTCCTTTCCGGGTGAAGTTGAATTTTCAGACTAAGATGAATATCGGTCATTGAAACCACCTCTTTCTTTTAGAAGTAAAGGCCGATGCCCGTCTCCACATCCATGGCAAGGCCGGTCTTTTCACTGTAGCAGCCGGTGTCGGTGAGGATGGCCGAGCCATCGGGCCGCAGTTCCAGCGCCCCGGCGGCGTCGAGCTTGTCGAACTGGTCTTTGTAGCAGGAGACACTGTAAACGCCCAGCTTCCGCAGCAGCGTCCGGGTAACATGACCGCTGCGCAGCTGTTCACAGAGGGCTGCGCCCTCGCCGACGGACAGATAGACCGTGCGGGCAGCGTTCTCGATGAGGCGGAATTCCTCCGCCACCTGCGCGAAGGGGAGCTGGCAGCCCCGGATGCCCCGGAGAAAGGCATCCAGAATGCCGTGCTTGTCCACGGCGTCGGGGCCGCGCAGGTCGGAAAGCTCGTTGAAGTAGAGCTGAATGGCCCGGGGCGTGTCCAGTGTGTCCTGATGCCGGGCGGTGTAGTCCAGCGCACTGACATTCTGCCTGAGCATCTGGGGCGTGGAACACTCGTCCAGCCGGAACCGGTAGACGATGCTTTCCTCTGTACCCCGCCGCCCCTCGCGGTTGCAGCGCCCGGCAGTCTGTAAGAGCGAGTCAAGACCGCACTGCTCGCGGTAAGCGACGGGAAAATCCACGTCCACGCCCGCCTCGATGAGAGAGGTGGACACCACCCGGCAGGGCAGACCCTCTTTCAGTCGCTGGCGGATGTCGTCCAGCTGACGGCGGCGGTCGGCGGCGCAGAGCAGGGTGGTCAGGCAGTAGCTGCCCTCGGCGGGCAGAGCAGCGTAGAGCTGCTGGGCCGTCTTGCGGCGGTTGACCACGCAGAGCACCTGCGGGTGATTTGCCAGCCGGGAGGCGAACTCCTCCTGCGGCAGGGTGCCGAGGTCTTGCAGTGTGGTGCGCCGGAGCACTTCGTAGAGGCGGGCCGCGTCGGGCGTGATCTCCTGCGGGTGGAGCTCAGGCGCAAAGCGCCGGAACAGCGGCTCAAGGGCAGGCTGGGTGGCCGTGCAGAGGACGGCCGTGGAGTGGTAATGCTGGATGAGCTGGGCGATGGCGCTGACGCAGGGGGCAAGATAGTCGCCCGGGAGGGTCTGCGCCTCGTCGAAGATGATGACGCTGTCGGCGATGTTGTGGAGCTTGCGGCAGCGGCTGCTGCGGTTGGCGTAGAGCGACTCGAAGAACTGCACCGCCGTCGTCACCACGACGGGGGCGTCCCAGTTTTCGCTGGCCAGCATCTGACGGTACTGGGCGGGGGTCAGGTCGTCCTGCTCAACAGTTTTGTACTCGGCGTTGGAGAAGTCGGCCAGAACATTTTCTGCGCCCAGCAGGCCCGAGAAGACGGCGGCGGTCTGATCGATGATGGACATATAAGGAATGACATAGATGACCCGCTTCATTTTCTGGGCGGCGGCGTGCTCCAGCGCAAAGGCGAGGGAGGCGAAGGTCTTGCCGCCGCCGGTGGGTACGGTGAGGGTGTAGAGCCCCTGCGGGCCGTGAGCGCCTTTCTCGAGACAGGCGCGGAGGACGGTGTTGCGCTGGACGCTGACGGGCGAGGGCGACTCGGCCCTGAGATAACACTGCGCCTGTGCCGAGACGATGTCCCGCAGCGCGGCGATGTCCGTACCGCTGCCCCGGGGTGCGGCCTTGCCGTCCATGAAGGTCTCGGTGTCGATGAAGTCGGCGTCCACAAGGCAGGAGTAGAGCATCCGGGTGAAGAACGCGAGGCTCAGCGGGTCGGCGCAGGCCCACGCGGGCGGCGTCGAGGCGGGGAGCGTTATTTCCTGCCAGCCGTCGTAGGGGTCTACTGGCTTCTTGCTCCGGCCATATAAGGTGGCGTCGCCCGGGTCATCGGCGGGGCTCCCGCCGTCGGGCAGGCCGCTGTGGTGTCCGGCCACGGCAAAGGCGGCGTGGAGATGCTGGCGAACCCAGGCCTCCTGCGCTCCGGCGGTGGAGTGGTCCACCTTGGGGCCGCCTTTGAGCCGCAGCTGGAAGGCGTCGCTGTATTTGCCGACGTCGTGGAGCCACGCGGCAAATTCGGCCTCACTCTGCGCCCCGAAGGGGACTGCGAAAGAACCGGCCAGCCTGGCAGTGCCGGCGAGATGGTCGTAGACGGTCTGGGTACGGGTGCCGTCCTCGCTGATGTGGGCAAGACGTGTAGAGTGCTCCATAAAATGACCTCCTGACTCTGATTTGCAATAAGGATACGCTTTTCAAAAAGCGGCTGTCAATAAAACGCGCTTTTCGACGAAAAATTCTGGGACTTTGCACAAAAAGCAGACGGAAAAATCTGCAAAGTGACAAAGACGAAAGAAACGAGTTTTTTCTTGTTTTTATGATAATGAAAATACTGTCCAATAAACTGGATTTTTGCTGATTTTTCAGGCAAAAATGAAAAGAGATCTGCGTTTTCTGTACTGCGGGAGGAAGACCGCCCGTCAGCAAAGAAAAAATGAAGATGTTGTGTACAACAACACTGCATTAAGATGGAATTAAGGCAGAGTTAAGAAAATTGCAAGAAAAGTGCTTAATTATTCCATCTTGGAATGGACTTTCGGAAAAATCAAGGCGAATATCCCCCTTTTCATTTGCTGAAATCTGTTGTATTATGAATAACAGATATGGAATCAGAGAAAAAGCGCCGCGATGAAGCGCAAACAGGAATGATAAGAAAAATAAAGGGCAATAGGGGGAGAGCTACGATGGACGAAAAAGATTACGAGCTGCTGCACGCACTGGACGAGACGCGCAACATCACCCACGCAGCGGACAAACTATACATGACCCAGTCGGCATTGTCCAAGCGCATCAAGGCGCTGGAACAGGAGCTGGGGGTGGAGATCGTGCTGCGCTCACGGCAGGGCATCCGCTTCACGCCGGCAGGCGAACAGGTGCTGCTCCACAGCGCCGCCGCCGCCCGCGAGATGGAAAAGATGCGCCGCCAGCTGGCTTCCATCCAGGGCGAAGCCTGCGGCACCCTGCGGGCCGGCATCTCGGTGAACTTCTCCTACTACCGCCTGCCCGAGGTGCTGACCGAGTACCACAAAGCATACCCGAAGGTACGCCTCGACATCGCTACCGGCCACAGCCGGAACATCTACCAGCAGATGCTGGATTCCTCGCTGGACGTGGCAGTGCTGCGGGGCGAGTATCCGTGGGACGGCACCCAGTTCCTGCTCTCGCAGGAGAATATCTGCCTGATCTGCAGCGAGGAGAACAAGGACAGGCCCATCTCCGATTACCTTTATATCGACCACAGCAGCGACGCCACCATCAGCGCCCAGATGGCCCGCTGGCGCTACGAGAACGGCGTGACCAACGATGTGGGCAATTTTGTGGTGGATAACATCATGGTCTGCCGTGAGATGGTGGAGCGGGGCCTTGGCTGGGCGCTGATGCCGGAAGTGGCGCTGGATAACTTCAAGGGATATGTCAAGCCCTGCACCTTCGAGAACGGCGAGCCCTTCGTCCGGCGCACCTATATTTTCTGCCAGAGAGACGCCGCTGCGCTGCCGCAGGTGCAGCTCTTTATGGACATGCTCAAAAAGCACCGCTGAGAGGAGAAAAACATGGAAACGACTGTTTCGCTGGTCCAGATGCTGGATGCACGGGAGCGCCGGGTGCAGCACCAGCAGGAGCTGTTGGCCCAGTACCACAAGCCTCTCATCTGCTTTACCATGAATATCTGCGGCCCGATAAAGGATTCGCCCCTCATCCAGCGGGGCTTTGCGCGGGGGCGTCAGCTGCTGCGCCAGCAGTTTTTGCGGGCAAAGCTGGCGCCGCTGTATCAGGACACCGTCCGGGAAGTGACCGGCTGCGAGGCGTTCTATGTGCTGGACGCCGACCCGCTGACCATCAAGAAATTCACCACCGACATCGAGGACGCCACCCCGCTGGGGCGGCTGTTCGACATGGACGTCATCCGCCCGGACGGCCTCAAAGTGGACAGAGAAGAGCTAAACCTCGAAGGCCGCCGCTGTCTTATCTGCGGCGGGCCTGCTAAGGTGTGCAGCAGCCGCCGTATCCATACCGTGGCCGAACTGCAGGAAAAGACGACGGAGATCTTGACCGGGGCCCGGGACGCGCAGGACATCGCCGACGCGGCCCGTCTGGCCGTCCGCGCTCTGCTCTACGAAGTGACCACCACCCCAAAGCCTGGCCTTGTGGATCGGCGTAACAGCGGAAGCCACAGGGACATGGATGTGTTCACTTTCATGGACAGCGCCGCGGCGCTCTACCCCTATTTTGAAGCCTGCGCCCGGACGGGCCGCGAGACGGCGGAACAGCCCGCGCCCGAGACCTTCGCGGCCCTGCGGCCCCTGGGTTGTGAGGCCGAGGGCGAGATGCTGGACGCCACCGGCGGCGTCAACACCCACAAGGGCGCGGTCTTTTCGGTGGGCATCGTCTGCGCGGCGCTGGGACGCCTCGACCGCTCCCTTTGGGTGGATGCAGCCCGCGTTCTGTCAGAAGTATCCGCAATGACGGTGGGCCTGAGCGAGAAGGATTTTGCAGGCGTCACTGCCGAGAACGCCGCCACCGTGGGCCAGAAGCTTTATATCCGGTACGGCATCACCGGTGTGCGCGGGCAGGTGGAAGCTGGACTTCCCGCAGTGCTGAATGTCGGCCTGCCGGTGCTGGAAGAGGGCCTTGCCAAGGGTTACGACTTCGACCGCGCCGGCGGCGGCGCACTGCTGGCCATCCTGGCCAACAGCACCGATACCAACATCATTGCCCGCTCGAGCCGGGAGCGTCAGCTGGCCCTCACCGAAGAGCTGAAAGCCCTTCTCGCCCAGACAACTTACCCGGATAAAGATGCGCTCGCGGCGCTGGATGACCGGTTCATTGCGGAAAATCTCTCGCCCGGCGGCAGTGCCGACCTGCTGGCGCTGACCTGGCTGCTCCATTTTGTTACTACTGAGGGGAATATCAATGAGTGAATATACCATTTCGCAGGTCTATCCGACCGATAAAACCGTTCTGGCCCAAATCGACACACTGCTGAGTCAGGAGGGCATCCGCCGCGACGGCAATCTGGACTACATCTGCGCCATGTTCGACGAGGAATACAACGTCATCGGCACCGGCAGCTGCTTCGGCAACACCCTGCGGTGCTTCGCCGTCAGCAGCACCCATCAGGGCGAGGGTCTGCTGAACCAGATCATCACCCATCTCATCGAGGTGCAGTGCGCGCGGGGGAATATGCACCTGTTTCTCTACACCAAGGTAAAAAGCTCCAAGTTTTTCGGCGACCTCGGCTTCTACGAGATCGCCCGGGTGGAGGATACCCTTGTCTTCATGGAGAACCGCCGCGACGGCTTCGGGGCTTATCTGCGCGATCTGGAAAAGACCAGGACCGAGGGCAAAAGTGCGGCCCTCGTCATGAACGCGAACCCTTTTACCCTCGGTCATCAGTATCTTGTGGAAAAAGCCGCTGCCGCCTGCGACACGCTCCACCTGTTCGTGGTCAGTGAGGACGCCAGCCTCGTGCCTTTTGCCGTGCGCAGGAAGCTGGTGGAGGCGGGCGTGGCCCATCTGCCGAATGTGGTGCTCCACGACAGCGGCCCCTACATCATCTCGAATGCCACCTTCCCCAGTTACTTCCTGAAGGATGAGGCAGCTGTCATCGACGGCCACGCCCGGCTGGACCTCGCCGTCTTTACGAAAATCGCGGCGGCGCTGAACATCACTGCCCGCTATGTGGGCGAGGAGCCTACCAGTCAGGTGACGGGGCTTTACAACCAGATCATGTGCGAGCAGCTGCCCAAAGCGGGTATCGAGTGTGTCGTTGTACCCCGCAAAGAAGCAAACGGCAAGGCCATCAGTGCTTCCACCGTCCGCCAGTGCCTGCAGAGCGGCGACTGGGATACCCTCGGGACGCTGCTGCCCAAGACCAGCCTCGACTATTTCCGCAGCCCGGAGGCAGAGCCGGTGCTGGCACGCATCCGCAATGCGGGCAATGTCGTGCATTACTGAGAAAAACTTCCTCTCTCTTTGTGGTCATGACAACAGAAATAGGACGAAGCATCTGTTATAATAGGCCCATCAAGAAAAGGAGAGTGTGGATATGATACGTAAAATCATTCATATAGACGAAGAAAAATGCAATGGCTGTGGTGCCTGTGTCACTGCCTGCCATGAGGGTGCCATCGGCCTCGTGAACGGAAAGGCCAAGCTTATGCGCGACGACTACTGCGACGGCTTCGGCGACTGCCTGCCCGGCTGCCCCACCGGTGCCATCACCTTCGAGGAGCGGGAGGCCGCTGCCTACGATGAGCAGGCTGTGCTGGAAAACAAACAGAAAAAGGCTGCTGCCGCTGCCGAAAAGCCCGTCTTCCACGGCTGCCCGGGCAGCGCCATGCGCCAGTTTGACCGCCAGCAGGCCGCACCGGCTGTAGCTCCTGCCGCCGCCGAGCCCTCGCAGCTGGCCCAGTGGCCTTGCCAGATCAAGCTCGTGCCGGTGAATGCACCCTATTTTGACGGTGCCAAGCTGCTTATCGCCGCCGACTGCACCGCCTACGCCTACGCGAACATCCATCAGGAGTTCATGCGCGGCCATGTTACCCTCATCGGCTGCCCCAAGCTGGATGCCGTGGACTACAGCGAGAAGCTGACCGAGATCATCCGCAATAACGACATCAAGAGCGTTACCGTCCTGCGGATGGAAGTGCCTTGCTGCGGAGGTCTCGAACACGCCGCCGTCACTGCCCTCAAGAACAGCGGCAAGTTCATCCCCTGGAATGTCGTCACCTTCTCGGTGGATGGCCGTATCCTCGACCGGTAAATAATCGCAAACCAAAAAAGCAGACGCTGCACAAAGCGTCTGCTTTTTTGGTATCATTCAGTTTGTGGTCTGGGTGGCGGACTGTATCATCTTCCAGACAGACTCGACGCTCTGGCGTATCTGAGCCAGCGTGGCGATGTCCTCGTCGCTCATCCGGGAAGCCGGGGGAGTGAGCACCGTCTTGGCAGAAGTCACCGTGCCGGTGAGCTGGATGTGGACGTTGTGGTCCGGGATGGTCAGCAGCACATGGATGGGCGTGGTCTTCGAGAAGAGAGCGTCCGTTGAAAAGCCGAGCACGAGGGTCGTGCCGTCGGCTGCGGCGGGGAACTGATAGTAGCGGTAGCCGTCCCGTGCGGCAGAAGGAGAGACTTTTTTCAGCCCCTTGAGCGAGAGGGTGAAGCCGGAAAGCTCCTGAAGCTCGACCTTGTTCGTCTCGACGCCCAGCACGGCGGAAGCCTGCGTCTGGGAGATGTAGTCTCCGAGGCTCCACTCTGGCAGAAGAACGCTTGCGATGGAGAGTTTATCGGTGACAGCCTGACGCAGAACGGTGTAGAGCTGCCCGATGTCGAAGAGCGTCTCTTCCGAGTCGATATAGACCCGGGTGAAGGGAGACGTCTTGACGGAGTCGTCTTCGTTGAGCTGGTAGAAAGAGAGCTGCAGCTTTCCGGGCGCATACTGGCCGCTGACGCTGCCGCTGGAAGCGTTCACCCGCTCGAGGATGTTCAGCAGCGGCGGCTTATCCGGGCTGTTGGGCGCTATCTCATACCGGAAGGTGAAGGATGCACCGGTTTGCAGAGCCGAGATTTTGCTGTGCAGCTGGAAAAAGACCACGCCCACAGCGACCACTACGGCCACCAGCACGACCGCTAAAGCAACAAAAAGCGGATTGACACGTTTTTTTGGAGATGCCATCTGCAAGACCTCCTGTCATAGACTCTATGATTATAGCATACGAGCAGGTGGACGAAATGTCAAGCCGGAACTTGACGTTATCAGACGGTCAGCGTATACTGTCTGATACATCTTATATAAGGTAGAAGGAGGCAGAGATGAAAATAGCGATACTTGGTACCAGCGGCAGCGGGAAATCCACGCTGGCAAAGCGCCTGGGGGAGAGATACGGCCTGCCGGTGCTCCATATGGATACCGTGCATTTCCTGCCCGGCTGGGTGGAGCGGCCCTTCGCCGAGGAAGAAGCCATTGTCCGGCAGTTTCTCGACGAGAACGCAGGCGGCTGGGTCATCGACGGCAATTATAGCAAGACCTGCTATGCCCGTCGGCTGAAAGAAGCGGATAAAATCATCGTGCTCTGGTTTTCACCGCTGGTCTGCCTTTGGCGGGCGATACGGCGCTGGCAGCAGAACAAAGGCCGTGTGAGGGAGTCGTCTGCGCCCGGATGCGAAGAGAAGATAGATGCCGAATTTGTCCGCTGGATCCTCCACGATGGGCGTACAAAGCAAAAGTGGGCGAAGATGGAGAAGATCGGGGAAAAGTACCCGGAGAAATATGTATTGATTCGGAACCAGCGGGAGCTGGATGGGTTCTTAAAGGAACTTTGAACTGGTTCTCGCGCCTGCGGCGCAGGATGGAGCGCTTTTTCATTAAGGCTAATTGTTCTCTTTTGATGTCAAAAGAGAACCAGAAAACCACCAGCGATTTCGACGCGCTGGACCCACGAGAAAGGGGCTGCTCGCCCCTTTCAGACCCCGAAGGAGTTGTCGAAGCCCAAAAATGCTAGCCGCTTCGCTAAACGCATTTTTTGGGCTTCTCCGGTTTACGGCTCCGCCGATGGTGTTACGCTTTCGCAGAACTTTACGTTCAGCAAGGGCGTAAAGTCTGCTGCGAAGCAGCAAATTGGAGAAACGAGAAAAAAGCGCAACAGCGACGACCGCCGCCTGCGGCGGATACAGGGAGGAGTTGTTGGGGCCGCGGTCAGCAGGACACGAGTGCCGCTCAAGGCACGAAGTGGACGCTGGGTACCGCAACCCGTCTTAGCGCAGCGACTAGCTTTTTTCCGTTTCGACCTCATCTTTGGAATTGTTAAGGGCGAGTAGCCCTTAACTCGTTGCGGGGAGAGTGGAGTCCAGAGGTAGGGAGGGGGGATTCGAAACACCCCTCCCTGCCTCTGGCCCGCGCGGAGCGCAAGCCGCTTGACCAAAAGAAAAAACCTGCCCCGCGCCACCAGCGCGAGAACCAGCTCAAAGAAAAAACCAGCCCCGCCTCTGGCCCGCGCGGAGCGCAAAGCCATTTGACCGAAAGAGAAAACTGCCCCGCGCACCGGCGCGCGATACACTTAACCTTTACAGGCTTCAACAAATGCCCCAAACAGCCCCTGCTGTGCCGGGTCCGCGTCGCTGAGCCACTCCGGGTGCCACTGGACGCCGAGGCAGAAGTGCGCGTCCGGCTTTTCCAGCGCTTCTACAATGCCGTCCTCGCTGAGGGCGGCTATTTCTAATTCGGGGGCAATGCGGTCTGCCGCCTGATGGTGCTGGCTGTTGACGAGCACGATGTCCTGCCCCAGCAGGCGGGACAGCAGAGTCCCCCGCCGCACCGTGACGGTATGGACTTTCGCCCAGTGGTCATTGTGGGGAACATGCTCGAAAGGCTTGATGTCCTGATACAGCGTGCCGCCCAGCACGACGTTCATCACCTGAATGCCCCGGCAGATGCCCAGCACCGGCTTGTCTGCCGCGAGGAACGCCAGCAGCAGCTTCGGCTCGGCGGCGTCCCGCAGAAGGTTCGGCTCGCCGCAGGCGGGGATGCGCTCCTGCCCGTAGAAGGCCGGGTCCATGTCGCCGCCGCCCGGCAGCAAGAGGCCGTCGCAGGTCAGCGCCTCGGCCACGGCGGCATCCGGGTCGGAAAGCGCTACCCAGTGTACCTCGGCACCGGCCTGGGCCAGACTTTCCACATATTTTGACTGTGCGGTGGTAAGCTCCGGGTCAGTGCTCATCCGGGGCATGGCGATGGTGACAGACATAACAAGCATCCTTTCAACTTCTGGATATAACAAAAACCCAGAACCATCGGTTCTGGGTTTTGTGGCGGAAAGATGGGGATTCGAACCCCAGAACGCTTTTGACACGTTACACGATTTCCAGTCGTGCGCCTTAGACCAACTCAGCCATCTTTCCACATCTTCAGTTCTCAGTGCTTCGGGCCGCGGCCCTCAGCGCTCCACTATAATACCTGAAAGAAGGTCTTTTGTCAAGCGTTTTTTCAAAAAAGTTTGCATTTTTTCAAAAATGACGCAGCTTCGATGGCTAAAAATGAAAAGAAGACGAAGACCCCCTTGACGTAGGCGGCAAACGGGGCTATGATGAGGGCAGAGAGCATGCAGAGCGGGAAACTCTGCGGAAAACAAAAGGAATTCAGGAGGAAAAACAGATGAATTATTCAGATGTTTTGGCCAATGCCCGCGAGTGCATCGGCAAATACTGCAAGGCCTGCCCGGTGTGCAACGGCGTGGCCTGCAAGAATCAGATCCCCGGCCCCGGCGCAAAGGGCGTGGGCGATACCGCTATCCGCAATTATAATAAGTGGGCCGACATCCGTGTGAACATGGATACCCTCTGCGAGAACGGCACTCCCGACACCCACGTGGAGCTGTTCGGCCGCAGCTTCAAGTACCCCTTCTTTGCTGGTCCTGTGGGCGCGGTGAACCTCCACTACTCCGACGTCTACACCGACATGACCTACAACGACGTGCTGGTGCGGGCCTGTGCCGAGAGCGGCATCGCCGCCTTCACCGGCGACGGCACGAACCCCGACGTCATGACCATGGCCACCAAGGCCATCGGCAACGCCGATGGCTGCGGCGTGCCGACCATCAAGCCCTGGAACATCGACACCGTTAAAGAAAAGATGGCACAGGCCAAGGCCAGCGGCTGCTTCGCCGTGGCAATGGACGTGGATGCCGCCGGCCTGCCCTTCCTCAAGAATATGACGCCTCCGGCCGGCAGCAAGAGCGTGGCCGAACTGGCTGAGATCGTCAAGCTGGCCGAGCGTCCCTTCATCGTCAAGGGCGTCATGACCGTCAAGGGTGCTCTCAAGGCCAAGGAGGCCGGTGCCGCGGCCATCGTGGTATCCAACCACGGCGGCCGCGTCCTCGACCAGTGTCCTGCTACCGCCGAAGTCCTGCCTGAGATCGCCGCCGCCCTCAAGGGTACCGGCGTCAAGGTCCTGGTGGACGGCGGCATCCGCACCGGTGTGGACGTTTTCAAGGCACTGGCACTGGGCGCGGACGGCGTGCTCATCTGCCGCCCCTTCGTCACGGCTGTCTACGGCGGCGGTGCCGAGGGCGTCAAGTGCTACATCGACAAGCTGGCCGGTGAGCTGGCCGACACCATGCAGATGTGCGGCGCACACTCCATCGAGGAGATCACCGCAGATATGGTGCGGGTCTGAAATTTATGATTTGGGTTATTGTGCTTGTCCTGATATGCTATGTCATAGTGAGCTTTGGAGGCCGGAACAGAGGCCAATGCGGCGAAAACAAAATCTATGACTCACTGGAAAAACTAAGCGGCTGTAAAGCGATGCTTCCGAATTGCTATCTCCCGACAGAGAAGGGAGACGTTACAGAAGTGGATTTGATTCTGATTCATGAATCGGGAATCTATGTGATTGAATCTAAAAACTACAGCGGTTGGATATTCGGAAGTGAGAATCAGAGATATTGGACGCAAAGCTTTTCTGATGGAAAAGGCGGCAGCCAAAAGTACAAATTCTATAACCCAATCTGGCAGAATGATACGCATATAAAGGCGCTTCAATGGGTTCTGGGAGATGCACAAGTCAATATTTATTCTTACATTGTGTTCGGAGACGAATGCAGACTGATGGATATTAGACAAAATACGGATAATTATTATGTGGTACAAAGAAAAGAACTTCTGTCGAGCGTAAAGGCAAATGCGGAAGCGTACGGAAGCCTATTGTCCGATGAGATGATTGACTGGTACTATCGTGAACTGTATCCCTATACACAGGTATCGGAAGAACAGAAAATGGAACACGCCAGAAAGATACACGAAAGGTATCATATGTAAACAAAAAGCGGCGTCACAGTCTATCACTGCGACGCCGCTTTTGTTTGTATGATTAAAAATTACTTCAGAGTCCCATCCAGCACCTGCTGATAGTACCACGGTTTCGGGGCATGGAAGGTCTTGCCGCTGAGGAACTCGAAATCGGGCTGGTTGAAGTGGGGCATGGTCAGCTCCCACGCACAGAGGGCCTGATATTTGAGCTTCAGCTCGCGGTTGGCGGTGTTGTTGCCGTACTTGCTGTCGCCGAGGATGGGACAGCCGATGCTTGCCATGTGGGCGCGGATCTGGTGGGTGCGGCCGGTGATGAGCTGAACCTTGAGCAGAGCCAGACGGCCGGAGACGGCGATGGTCTCGTAGCGTGTCTCCACGTCCTTGGCACCCGGCTGCTTGTCCTCCACGATCTTCACGATGCCGCGGTCGGCGTCCTTGAGTAGATAGCCGCCGAGGGTGGCGTCCGGGGGCGTGGGACGGCCGAAGGTGACGCAGAGGTAAGTCTTTTTCACCTCACGGCTCTTGATGGCGGCGAGGAACAGCTCCTCGGCCTCCGGCGTCTTTGCGATGATGACAAGGCCGCTGGTGCCGGTGTCGAGGCGGTGGCAGAGGGCGGGGGTGTAGACGTCATTCTCCTTGTACTCGCCCTGCTGGTTGAGGTAGAGCAGAGCGCGGTTCAGCAGGGTGTCGTCGTCGGGACCGTCCACGGCGAGGCCGGCGGGCTTGTTGACGATGAGGATCTGCGGGCAGTCGTACACCACCTGCGCCGGGCCGCGGGCGTTCTTCCACGCCGGGCCGTCCACACGCTTGTCAGCGTCCAGAACATCGTCAAGGATGAACAGCTTGATCTCATCGCCTGCCATCACGCGGGTGGAGAGCGGCTGCTTTTTGCCGTTCAGCTTGATTTTATTTTCACGCAGGGCCTTGTTCAGACGGCCCGGGTTCAGCGCGGGGAATTGCTGCATCAGATAGTTGTCCAGCCGGGTGGGGGCGAGACATTTGACTTTCAATATTTTCACGGAAGTTTCCTCTCTAAATTAAGAATAGGTTAAGATTTGCTTTTATTGTAGCGAATCCGCCTTCTTACGTCAAGTTGGTTGTTTACTTTTTCGAAAAACAAGAGTATACTGTGCCGGTGCAAAAAGAATTCATCGGAATTTAACGATGGTTTCATCATCAAATCTCCATTTATGGTATAATGAGAGCCTTACATGATTGAAGAGGGAAGAAGGTATTGATATGACGAACGACAAGAAACTGATGCTCCTTGCAGGCGTTCTGGCTCTGGGGATGCTGGCCGGATGCAGCTCTGCCAGCGCTGCCAGTGCCGCCAGCGGCATGGCCGGTTCGATGCCCGCCGCCAGTGAAGTGGAAGAGGTGAGCAGCGAAGTGCGCGTCCTGCCCGGCGAAGAGGGCGTCGTGATGCCCATCGATCAGGGCAGCCTCGAGGAGATGAAGACCGGCTCCTACAAGTTCGCTGCGAACATCTCGAGCGTGGACGCCAAGAAGCGCCAGATGACCCTGACGGTCTACGGCTACGACGCTTACCGCGCCGAGGATGTGGACGCACTGGACGTGGGCAGCGTTTTCAGCACCCATCTGGACGGCGCTGTGGAAGCACAGAACGTGACTGTGGAAAAAATCGAAAAGAATGAAGAGAACGGCACCGTCTCCATCAACGGCGGCATCGAAGAGGGCGGCGTAGACCTCTGGCGCAGCGGCGACATCTACCGCACCGTCACCTACGACGACTACCCGGTCTACTACATGATGGGGGAACTCGTGCTGCCCGTGGACGACAGTGTGACCCTCAGCGACAGCTCCGCCAGCGTGGACGCTGTGCCGGTGGAGACGAACGGCGCCATCGAGGTGGGCAAGGCCGTCTCGGAGGACAAGGGCAACTGGACGCTTTACAACACCACTGTCTTCACGAAGGACGGCGTCGTCAGCAATATCCTCCGCATCTGGGTGCCGTGACGCGCGATTTTTGGGAAAACCCGTTGACAAATGGCCTGACTATGCTATAATCTGAAATGAACGCAAAGGAGCAGCATGCCCTTTGCGCGTGAATGGTAATTATGGCAAATGGCAAGGATGGGGCCAGAAGGATGTGTGCCGCCGCCCAGAGAGAACGCCCTTGGCTGAAAGGCGTTCCGGCAGAGCATTTTTTACGCCACCCCGGAGCTTCCGGCGAAACAAACCGGACGCTGCGCAGCGTTACAGCGCACAAAGCGGCAGGAGTGTCCCGGCGGCATTTCTGCAATTTGGGTGGTACCACGGAGCTTTTCAGACAGCCTTCGTCCCTTTTCGGGATGAGGGCTGTTTTTTGTTTTTGTCAGCCTGCCATAAAAACTGCGTCCGGAGGAGGACGCCGATACACGAGGAGAGATTAAAACTATGCAATGGACCGGTTTGAATGAACTGCGTGACAAGTACCTTACCTTCTTTGAGGGCAAAGGCCACCTGCGTCTGGACAGCTTCCCGCTCGTCCCGAAGAACGACCCCAGCCTGCTGCTGATCAACAGCGGCATGGCACCTATGAAGAAGTGGTTCCTCGCTCAGGAGGAGCCGCCCCGTCATCGCGTGACCACCTGCCAGAAGTGCATCCGCACCCCTGACATCGAGCGCGTGGGCATCACCGCCCGCCACGGCACCTTCTTCGAGATGCTGGGCAACTTCTCTTTCCAGGATTACTTCAAGGAAGAGGTCATTCCCTGGGCATGGGAGTTCCTGACTTCCGACGAGTGGATGGCTATCCCGAAGGATAAGCTGCACATCTCCGTCTACGAAGAGGACGATGAGGCTTACGACATCTGGACCAAGAAAGTGGGCGTTGCCCCCGACCACATGGTCCGTCTGGGCAAGGAAGACAACTTCTGGGAGCACGGCTCCGGCCCGTGCGGCCCCTGCTCTGAGATCTACTTCGACCGCGGCCCCGAGTATGGCTGCGGCAAGCCGACCTGCGGCGTGGGCTGTGACTGCGACCGCTATATGGAGATCTGGAACCTGGTGTTCAGCCAGTTCGACGCCGACGGCAAGGGCCACTACGAGCGTCTGGCACGCCCCAACATTGATACCGGCATGGGTCTGGAGCGTCTGGCCTGCGTGATGCAGGGTGTGGGCAATCTGTTCGAGGTCGATACCGTCCAGAGCGTGCTGCACCATGTGGAGCACATCGCCGGCAAGACCTACGGTGCTGACCCCAGGGAGGACATCTCCATCCGCGTCATCACCGACCACATCCGCAGCTGCACCTTCATGGTGTCTGACGGCATCCTGCCCTCCAACGAGGGCCGCGGCTACGTGCTGCGCCGTCTGCTCCGCCGCGCTGCCCGCCATGGCCGTATGCTGGGCATCAGCCGTCCCTTCCTCGTAGAGCTGGTGGAGACGGTCATCCAGTCCAGCGAGTCCGCTTACCCCGAGCTGCGTGAGCACGACGCCTATATCAAGAAAGTCATCGGTACCGAGGAGGCAAACTTTGCCCGCACCATCGACGCCGGCATGAACATCCTGAACAACATGATCGACGGTCTGGAAAAGGCTCACGAGCACCTGTTGAAGGGTCTGGACGTCTTCAAGCTGAACGATACCTTCGGCTTCCCCCTCGACCTGACCAAGGAGATCGCTGCGGAGCAGGGCATCGAGATCGACGAGGATGGCTTCCACGCCGAGATGACCAAGCAGAAGGAGCGCGCCCGTGCAGAGCGCCTCAAGAAGAACATCTCCGGCTGGAGCGAAGACCTGTTCGGCACTCTGACCGCTGAGCCCACCGAGTTCGTCGGCTACGACACCCTCAAGAGCGACAGCGTCGTTGTGGCTCTGAGCGACGAGGAGACTCTGACCGACGCCATCGCCACCGACGAGCAGGCCAAGGAAGGCGTGCTGGTCGTTCTCGATAAGACCCCGTTCTACGCTGAGATGGGCGGTCAGGCCGCAGACCACGGCGTCATCACCGGCGCTGAGTGCGTGCTGCGCGTGCAGGACGTCAAGAAGACCCCCAAGGGCTACTATGTCCACACCTGCACCCTCGAGAGCGGCATCGTCCATGTCGGCGACCATCTGACCGCCCGCGTGGATAAGGAATACCGCATGGCCATCGCCCGCAACCACACCGCTACCCATCTGCTGCAGGCAGCTCTGCGCGAGGTCCTGGGCGACCACGTCCATCAGGCAGGCTCCTATCAGGACGCTTCCATCACCCACTTCGACTTCACCCACTTCAGCGCTGTCACTCCCGAGGAGCTGGTCCGTGTGCAGAAGATCGTCAACGACAAGATCTTCGAGTCGATGAATGTCACCGTCAAGGAGATGCCCATCGAAGAGGCCAAGAAGCTGGGCGCTATGGCTCTGTTCGGCGAGAAGTACGGCAAGGTCGTCCGTGTTGTTGATATTGAGGGCTGGTCCACCGAGTTCTGCGGCGGCACCCACGTCAAGAACACCGCTCAGATCGGCGGCTTCAAGATCGTCAGCGAGAGCTCTGTTGCTGCTGGTATCCGTCGTATCGAGGCTGTCACCGGCCGCAATCTGCTGATCCGTGCCAATATGCAGGAAGCTATGCTGCACACTGTGGCTAACACCCTGAAGGCAAACAACGTCGCCGCTCTGCCCGCTCGTGCGGAGGCTGTCATGGCTGAGAACAAGGCCATGAGCAAGGAGCTGGAGGACATCAAGGCAAGGGTCGCTGCTTCCAAGGTCACCAGCCTGTTCGACAACGCTGAGACCGTCGGCGACGTCAAGATCGCTTCCGCTTACTTCACCGGTACCTCCGGCGACACCCTGCGCGGCATGTGCGACACCATCCGTGACAATGCCAAGGCTGCTGCTGTGGCTGTTCTGGTGGGCAAGTCTGACGACAAGATCACCATGGCCGTTACCGTGACCAAGGACGCTCAGGCAAAGGGTCTGAAGGCTGGCAATCTCGTCAAGGACATCTCTGCCATCGCAGGCGGCAAGGGCGGCGGCAAGCCCGACTTCGCTATGGCCGGTCTGAAGGATGAGACCAAGATCGACGAGGCTCTGGCCGCTGTCAAGAGCATCGTGGAGAAGCAGCTGGGCTAAGGAATAACCTCTCCGTCATCGCTGCGCGATGCCACTGCCCGGGTTGCGGCACCCAGCATCCGCAGCGCTTTGCTTGCGTCTTGCTGGCCGCGGCCCCAACAGCGACTCCCTGTTTCCGCCACTGGCGGCGGTCGTCGTTGTTGCTCCTATCGAGGGGAGGCTTTGGCATTCCGGAAAGCCTTGCCTTTTCGCCAGAGGCTCCCCTCGGTAGGGGAGCTGGCGAGCGAAGCGAGACTGAGAGGTTGACTCATTGAAAATATTGGAAGGAGCGATTCCCATGGAAGATTGTCTGTTTTGCAAAATTGCAGCGGGGGACATCCCCTCGAAGAAGCTCTATGAGGACGAGCAGGTGGTGGCATTCTATGACATTGCCCCGCAGGCCAAGGTGCATTTCCTGGTCATCCCCAAAAAGCACATCCCCTCGGCCGCTGCGCTGACCGAGGAAGACGGCGCTCTGCTGGGCCATGTCTTTGCGGTCATCGCAAAGCTCGCCAGGGATCAGGGCCTCGACAACGGCTACCGCGTCATCTCCAATGTGGGCGAGGACGCCGGCCAGACCGTCAAGCATCTGCACTTCCATGTTCTGGGCGGCGAGAAGCTGCCTGTCTGATTCCGAAAAAGTAAGGGAGATCGTTGAATATGGCTAAGACTTATACGCTGAATGTCGCGGGTCTGACCCGTGAGCTGACCATCTGCAAGGTGAACGACCACATGGACATTGCGGCCTTCATCATGCTGGGTGACGCCGAGCTGACGGTGGCTGCTGCCGCTGAGCTGCTCAAGAAATGCCCGGATTTTGACATCCTGCTGACCGCTGAGGCCAAGGGCATCCCGCTGGCTCACGAGATGAGCCGCCAGAGCGGCAAGCCCTACGTCTGCGCACGCAAGGGCGTCAAGCTGTATATGCCCGACCCTGTTGTCGTCGAGGACCAGTCCATCACTACTGCTGGCAAGCAGAAGCTGGTCATCGACCGTAAGGAGCTGGACAAGATGAGCGGCAAGCGGGTGCTGGTCGTGGATGATGTCATCTCCACCGGCGGCTCTCTCAAGGCTCTGGACGAGCTGGCCGAGCAGACCCAGTGTACCATCGTGGGTCAGGCCGCCGTTCTGGCCGAGGGTGATGCTGCCCAGCGCAAGGACATCATCTTCCTCGAGCCGCTGCCTCTGTTCCTCCACTAAACCGATATGCGACGCCCGCTCTGCGCGTTCTGCCTGAGTGCGCTGGGTGTGTTAGTGTTGTGCTCATTTTTGCCGCAGATGGGGCTTTTGCTGCCGTCTGCGGCAATTTTTGTTGTCTTCTGCCTGCTGGTCTGGTGGAAAGGCGGGGCCGCGAGAGGGTATGCGGTCTGCCTGCTTCTGGGCGCAGTGCTGGGCGTCGGCATCATGAAAACGACCGGCGCGCGACTGGCAAAGATACAGGACGCTTACGCCGGGAGAGACGTGACCCTCACCGCCGAAGTGGAGAGCACAGGCCGCGCCTACACGGCGGGCCGGGTGAGCGCCGTGCTGATGGTGGAAAAAGTGGACGGGGAAGCTGTCCACTTCCGGGTGGAGTGCGCCAGTCTGCCCAAATGTGAGGCCGGAGGCCGCATCCGGGGCCGCTTTTCGCTGGATGTGCCGGATGCCACCCAGCGTCTGGACGACTACGCCGACGGCATTGTCCTCAGCGCGGAATATCTGTCCGGGATGCTTCGTCTTGGGCAGAGCGAGAGCTTCCGCGCCAGGACGGCGCGGCTCCAGACGGCGCTGAGCCGCGCCCTGCGAAAAGGCATGGCCGAAAACACCGGCGGCGTTCTGGCCGCGATGGTGGTGGGTGACCGGAGCCATCTGACTTCGACTCTCCGCAGTGCCTACCGGGGCGCGGGGCTTTCCCATGTGCTGGTGGTGAGCGGCCTCCACGTCACCATCTTCTGCGGCCTGCTGGATGCTCTGCCCCACAAGGAGCGGGAGCGGAGCCGGGCTTACCGGCGGGCGAGGTCGCTGCTCCGGGCCGGGACGGCCCTTCTGCTGGTGGGCATCACCGGCGCGACGCCCTCTGTCCTCCGGGCGGCGGTGGCGGTCTGGGTCAGCTCCCTCGGCGTCTGGGTGGGAGGCCCGGCGGACACGCTCACCTCGCTGGGCGCGGCAGGCGTCCTCATGTGTCTGGGCAACGGGTACGCGGTCTATGACGTGGGCTTCGAGCTGTCGTTTGCGGCGGTGATGGGAACACTGGCCGGTGCTGAGTGCGCAGGGCGTGGGCGGGAGCGCTATTACGACAGAAAGAAGAAACGGAAAAGCCGCCGGGAGAAACCGCCCCGCGCAGTGCTCCTCTTCCGGCGCTTTGCGGGCGGCGTGTGGGACTCGCTCTGCGTCTCCCTCTGTGCCTCGGCGGCGACCTTCCCGGTGCTGGTGCTGCGGGGCATGAGCACGACGGTCTGGGCTGTGGCGTCGGGCGTGGCCGTCCTCTGGCTGGTGGGGCCGATGCTGAGCTTCGGCCTCGGTGCAGCTCTGCTGGGTCTGACCGCGGAGGGCCTGCCTTTGTTTGAGATCATCCGCCGCCCGGTGGCCTTCTGTGCCGAAGGGCTGGCATGGCTGATGAACGAGTGGGCTTTCCGGGTGTCCGTTCTGCCGGGAGCGTCCCTCTGGTTTGATGGGACCTATGCCGCACTGGTGTGTCTTGCGCTGATCCTGCTCTGCGTAATGGCAATGCGGCGGCACATCCGACTCCGGGTAGCTCTGCCGACGGTCATTCTGCTGGCGGCGCTGGCTATCGGGCTGGAAACGGCTCTGAACTGGAATGTGGTGAACATCGAACTCGTGGGGACCCGGGCTGCGCCTGCCGTCGTCATCACCCAGAGGGAGAAGGCAGTCGTCCTCTTCCGGGGCAGCAGCATCACCCAGCGGGCGGTGGAAAATCAGCTGGAAAAGCGGGGCGTGAGGACGGTGGAACTTCTGGTTGACCTGCGGATGCAGCCGGAAGAACCCTGCCGTATCGAGGCCCAAAAGCGCATCAATGCCGCTGCTCTGGCCGAGAACACCACCCGCCGTGTTTCCTGCGGCGAAGTGGACTTGGAACTTTTCCGCACCCGGCAGGGCTGCATTCTGCGGATGCGTGTCGGCGGGCAGAGGTTCATCACCCTCAGCGGCACGGTCCGGTCTGCAAAGCCCATCCGGGCCGAGTGGCTGCTGGCCTCGTCGGCAAGGCCGGACAATATCCGATACACCGACTGCCTGACCCTGAGCAGCAAATACCGCTGGATGGAAGAGGACGCAGAGCCTGTCTCGCGGCTGCGCCTCCGTCTCGAGGGGTGAGCGCTTTTCAAAGCGGGCAGAGTATGATAAAATAAAATAATCCTAATATAAAGGAGCCGATCATTTGGCAACGGAAACGAAACTCCGGCAGCTGGCCCAGGGTGGCTGTCCGGTCTACTATTTTTATTCCAGCGAGCGCTATCTTGTCCGACAGGCTGTGGCCCGGGCGGCAAAGCTTCTGGCCGAGGGTGAGGACGAAGAAACGACCGTTCTGGACGGTGCTGCGCCCGAAATCGAGCAGCTCATCATGGCGGCAGGCACCATCTCCTTCTTCGGGACGCGGCGCGTGGTGCTTCTGCCCGAGGTGGACCCCGCCGCCTACAGCGACAAAGACCTTGACGAGCTGTGCGCCACGCTGGCCAGCCTCGAGAATGCCGTGGTGGTGCTGGGCAGCGTGTTCGAGATGGAGCGCAATAAGCTCAAGCTGGGCAAGCGGGCGCAGAAGCTCATCGCCCAGTGTACTAAGGTCGGCTTTGCCGAAGAGCTGGCCAAACCCAAGCCCTACGAGCTGAAGGTCATGGTGATGGACCGCGCCAAGGCACAGGACACCACCCTCTCCGAGGGTACGGCGGCGGCTCTGCTGGAACGCTGCGGCGAAGACCCGTTCCTTCTCGAGAACGAGGTGGACAAGCTCTGTGCTCTCTCCGGCTACCAGACCGTGACCACGGCCATGGTGGCCGAGATGGGTACTGTGAGTCTCGAGGCCGACGTCTTCGAGATGATACGGATGATCACGGCGAAAAACGCCACCGGTGCCTGCAAAAAGCTGCAAACGCTTCTCCGCCTGCAGCAGGAGCCCATCCCCATCACGGCGGCCATGATCGGCAGCTATGTGGATCTCTATCGGGTCAAACTGGGCGCAGCCAAGCGGAAGAGCTACAGCACCGTGTTCAAGGATTTCGGCTACAAGGGCAGCGACTACCGGCTCAAGCGCTCTGCCGAGACAGCCAGCCACTACACGCTGCCCCAGCTGGAAGCCTGTATGCAGATCTTGCTTGAGCTGGACAAGAGCCTGAAAAGCCAGCCCGTGAGCGCGCAGACTCTGCTGGAAACGGCGCTCTGCCGTCTGGCGATGGCGGGAGGAAGAAGATGAGCGAGAAACTGGAACTGCTGCACACCGACCGTGTGCTCATCGTGGAGGGCAAATACGATGCGGCCCGTCTCTCCCACCTGACCGACGCCATGATCCTGCTGACGGACGGCTTCGGCATCTATAAGGATAAGAAGCGTCAGCAGCTCTTCAAACAGCTGGCCCACAAAAACGGCCTTATCCTCCTGACGGACTCCGACGCGGCGGGCTTCCGCATCCGCACCTACATCACAAATCTGGTGGGGGAGAAGAACGTGGTGCAAGCCTACGTTCCGGCCATCCGCGGCAAGGAAAAGCGGAAGGCTCAGCCCGGCAAAGAGGGGCTTCTGGGGGTCGAGGGCGTGGACGATTCCCTCGTTTTGCAGGCGCTCCGGGACGCTCTGGGCGAAGAAGCTGGCATTGCCCCTGCAAAGCCGGAGGGGCGGCAAATTACTTATACCGACCTCTATGAGTGGGGGCTTTCGGGGACGGCGGGCTCGGCTGAGCGGAAAACAAAGCTGCTCTGCGCTCTCGGCCTGCCGCCCCGGCTCTCGAAAAAAGAGCTGGTGGAAGCCCTCAACCGCCTTTACAGCTACGAGCAGCTGGACGAAATGCAGTCGGAACTGCTCAAAACATGAAAATACAGCAAACTCTCCCAAGAAAAACATGAAAAAGATTCAAGCGAGACTTCTGGGAGATTTGCCGTAACCTGTGATATAATCAATATACTGTGCGCCCGTCGTGGACGAAACGACGGGCGCAGATTTTTGCAAGGTGCAATAAAGGAGACAATCAATGGAACGCGAAAAACTCAAATCGAGACTCGGGTTCATCCTCCTTTCCGCTGGCTGCGCGATCGGCATCGGAAATGTGTGGAAGTTCCCTTACATGGCAGGTCAGGGCGGCGGCGGCGCTTTTGTGCTGTTCTACCTGCTGTTCCTCGTCATTCTGGGCCTGCCCATCATGACCATGGAGTTCGCCGTGGGCCGTGCCAGCCACAAGAGCCCGGTGCGCGCCTATCAGGCACTCGAAAAGCCCGGTCAGAAGTGGCACATCCACGGCTACTTCACTCTCATCGGCTGCTACCTGCTGATGATGTTCTACACCACGGTGGCCGGCTGGATGCTCCACTACTTCTACATGACCGCTGCCGGTAAGCTGGTGGGCCTTGACACCGACCAGGTGGCCGGTAAGTTCACCGATATGCTGGCAAGCCCACTGACCATGGGCTTCTGGATGGTGGTCGTTGTGGCCATCGGCATCTTCGTCTGCGCCCGCGGTTTGCAGAACGGCCTCGAGAAAGTCACGAAAGTCATGATGATCGCCCTGCTGGTCATCATGGTGGTGCTGGCAGTCAACAGCATGTTCATGCCCGGCGCAAAGGAGGGCCTGACCTTCTTCCTCGTACCCGACTTTGAGCGGATGAAGGAAGTGGGCATCGTCAATACGCTGGTGGGTGCCATGAATCAGGCGTTCTTCACCCTGAGCCTCGGCATCGGTGCAATGGCCATCTTCGGCAGCTACATCGGCAAAGAGCACGCCCTGCTGGGCGAGAGCGTCCGCGTCGTGGTGCTGGATACCTTCGTCGCCATCACCGCCGGCCTCATCATCTTCCCGGCCTGCTTCACTTACGGTGTGGACCAGACCAGCGGCCCCAGCCTCATCTTTATCACCCTGCCCAACATCTTCGCAAATATGGCGATGGGCCGTCTGTGGGGCAGCCTGTTCTTCCTGTTCATGGCCTTTGCGGCACTTTCCACCGTGCTGGCCGTCTTCGAGAACATCATCTGCTGCGGCATGGAGCTGACCGGCTGGAACCGTCAGAAGTCCAGCCTCGTCAACTTCTTCCTCATCATCGCCCTCTCTCTGCCCTGTGTGCTGGGCTACAACGTCTGGGCCTGGGACGGCTTCGCCATCTTCGGCGGTGCGGTGCTGGATGTGGAGGATTTCCTCGTCAGCAACCTCTTCCTGCCGCTGGGCTCCCTCGTCTACCTGCTGTTCTGCGTCACCCGCTGGGGCTGGGGCTGGGACAACTACAAGAAGGAAGTCAACACCGGCGACGGCCTCAAGATGCACGACTGGATGCGCGGCTACCTGACCTATGGCCTGCCCCTCATCGTCCTGTTCATCTTCGTGTTCGGCCTGTACGATAAGTTCATCGCCTGATAAAACAAAAATACGGGATGCTGCATTTTACAGCATCCCGTATTTTTTATCGCTTTATTTCACATACCGGCCTTCGCAGATATTCTTGCAGCAGGCGCTGATGGGGAACCAGCAGCAGTCGCGGCAGATGTCGGCGAGGATCTCTGGCGTGGCTTTGGCGTCGATCTCGCGAATGAGGTCCTGGTAGACGTAATCCTTTTCCTCGAGGCCGAAGTATTCCACGGTCTTTGCATCATAGCGCTTGACCTTTTCCTGCGTGTCGCAGAGGTCAGTCCCCAGCTTGTTGGGGCAGCAGGAACAGAGCGTATCCGTGGAGAAGGTGAGGCGGATGGTGGTGCCGGGAACATCCCGCAGCTGATGCACCACGTCGGTCATGTGGGCGACAAAGTTGTTGTCGTAGCCTTTGCCGGAATAGCCCTGTGTGCAGAGCAGATGATGGGGACGAAGTACGATGCTCATGCTTTCAGCCCCGGAATGCGCTTCCGCAGATTCAGGCCGATGATGCAGGCCAGAACTGCCTTGATGATGGCAGTGGGGATGAAGGGCAGGACGCAGGCGGTGATGCCCACGGCGACGGTGCTGTGGGCGACGACCACGAACATTGCAACGCCCACCACATAGTTGACCACCGTGCCGACGATGACAGCGGTGACGAAAGCACCCTTGAAAGCGTCACGGTGCTCCACGCCGAGGCCGATGATGTAGGCCATCAGGGGGAAAGAGATGAGGAAGCCGCCGGTGGGGCCGACGAACTTATCGAAACCGCCGGAGAAGTTTGCCAGCACCGGCACGCCCACGGCACCCAGCGCCAGATAGACCAGCGTAGCGATGGCGGAAAGCTTGGAACCCAGCACCACAGCAGCCAGCGTGATGGCGAAGGTCTGCATGGTCATGGGGACGCCCAAAGGCATCGGGATGGAGAGCTGGGCCATGACGGCGATGACGGCGGCGAACAGACCTGCATAGCAGATGTCCCGCACAGAGAACTTGGACTTGGTGGCCGAAGCGGCCTGGGTGGTTTGACTCATAATGAATGCTCCTCCTATACTTGCGGCCCCGGGGGCCGGTGTCTGGCCCAAAGCGGCCATATTCCCAGTATGGCAGACTGCAAACGCTGCGTCAACTTTTGATTTGCGAAAGGGTTTACAATTTAAAACGAAAAACAAAACAGAAAAATACACAAAAGATGTCGCTTTTGGTTGTGAAATGTGCTATACTAAATCTTAGCTATAAGAAGCACACCAGTGATATAGAGAGAGGAGAACATCATGCAGCATGAAACCGTGATCGTGCTGGACTTTGGCGGCCAGTACAATCAGCTCATCGCGCGCCGCGTCCGCGAGAATAATGTCTACTGTGAGATCTATTCCTATAAGACGGACCTGTCCGTCATCAAGGCGAAGAACCCCAAGGGCATCATCTTCACCGGAGGCCCCAACAGCGTCTATCTGGAGGATTCGCCCACCATTGACCCCGAGATCTTCAGCTGGGGCGTGCCTGTGCTGGGCATCTGCTACGGCAGTCAGCTCATGATGCACCTGTTGGGCGGCCGTGTCTGCCGCGCCCCGGAGCGCGAGTATGGCAAGACCGAGGTCTTCGTGGACAACAGCAGCAAGATGTTCACCGATGTGCAGCCCTCCACCGTCTGCTGGATGAGCCACAACGACTATATTGAGCAGGCTGCGCCCGGTTTCAAAATCACTGCCCACACCGTCAACTGCCCGGTGGCCGCAGCTGAGAACGAGGAAAAGGGGCTGTACGCCGTTCAGTTCCACCCCGAGGTGCTCCACACCGCTGAGGGCAAGAAGATGCTGCACAACTTCGTGTACAACGTCTGCGGCTGCACCGGCGACTGGAAAATGGACTCCTTCGTGGAGAACAACGTCGAGGCCCTGCGGAAGCGCATCGGCAGCGGCAAGGTGCTCTGCGCCCTGTCCGGCGGCGTCGATTCCTCCGTGCTGGCTGCCATGCTGGCCAAGGCCATCGGAAAGCAGCTGACCTGCGTGTTCGTAGACCACGGCCTGCTGCGCAAGAACGAGAAGGAAGAGGTCTGCGCTGTCTTCGGCCCCGGCAACGCCAACGGCTTTGACATCAACTTCATCTGCGTGGACGCCCGTGACCGCTACTTTGCAAAGCTGGCCGGTGTCACCGAGCCCGAGCGCAAGCGCAAGATCATCGGCGAGGAGTTCATCCGCGTCTTTGAGGAACAGGCAAAGCAGATCGGCAAGGTCGATTTCCTCGCACAGGGTACCATTTACCCCGATGTCGTCGAGAGCGGTCTGGGCGGTGAGTCCACCGTCATCAAGAGCCACCACAACGTCGGCGGCCTGCCTGACACCGTGGACTTCAAGGAGCTGGTCGAGCCGCTGCGCAACCTGTTCAAGGATGAAGTCCGTCAGGCTGGCCGTGAGCTGGGTCTGCCCGAGTATCTGGTCAGCCGCCAGCCTTTCCCCGGCCCCGGTCTGGGCATCCGCATCATCGGCGAAGTGACCCCCGAGAAGGTCGCTATCGTGCAGGACGCCGACGCCATCTGGCGTGAGGAGATCGCCAAGGCCGGCCTTGATAAGAAGATCAGCCAGTATTACGCCGCTCTGACCAATATGCACAGCGTCGGCGTTATGGGCGACGAGCGCACCTACGACTACGCCGTGGCCCTGCGCGCTGTCACCACCACTGACTTCATGACCGCCGAGAGCTACAATATGCCCTGGGACGTGCTGGGTACTGTCACCAGCCGCATCGTCAATGAGGTCAAGCACGTCAACCGCGTGTTCTACGATTGCACCGGTAAGCCGCCGGCCACGATCGAGCTCGAGTGATCTGTAAACCCTGAAAAGCATTGATGCAATGCAATATTTTGAGAGCTGAAAGGCTCTGTGATACTGCTTTGATACGATCGGGCGATTATTCATCAAGAAATAGTGCAGAATTATAGCAATTCAACTTTTTAATGCACAGCAATAGAAACCCGGAACCCTTTTTGAGCCGTTTTGACTCTGAAAAGGTTCCGGGTTTTGTGCAATATTTTTCGAGGAACTATTTTGCAACAGCCCTTTTTCGCATATTCATATCCTTCTCACACACCCGATGGCAGTAGGCCATTCTCCTTTGAGTAGGCATATGCCTCCGCCTTAAAATGTCGGATGGCGAGGGCGTTTAGATGGTCGGGGAATGCGCTGGAGATAAGGTAGCAGATGCGCGTCGGGGGCGGATCGAGAAGCTCGTAGTGGCACTATGCTCATCGCTCGTCAACTGGACAAGGGGGATATGAACATTTATAATAGCTGATAGAAGTAGCCACAACAAGTAACACACGAAAGAGTACACAAGATGAGAACACTGGAAGAACAGCTGGTCGATGCCAGCCTTGATATGGGAAAAGCCCTGCTTCTAGCAGGCGGCGAGGTGACGCGGGTGGAGGACACCATTACCCGCATCCTCCACGCCTATGGGATGCATAAGGTGGGCGTGTTTACCATTACCTCCCTTATTGAGGTCACGGCACGCACGCCGGACGGCGACGAGATCGTCAAGGCCCGGCGCATCGCCGGAGGCTATGCCACCAACCTCGACCGGGTAGAACAGTTGAATGCCCTCTCCCGTGAGATTTGCGCCACCTGCCCTCCGCCGCAGGACATCACTGCCCGTGTGGAGGCTATCAAGTACCCGAAGTCGGAGGCGGCGTGGATCAGCTACGTCGGTGCGATGCTGGCGGCGGGAAGCTTCACCGTCTTCTTCGGCGGTAAACTGGCCGATGTCCCGGCGACTATCATCCTCGCCTGTTTCATCAACTGGATGGATCGGAAAGGCATCTACAAAAAGGAGAACCAGTTGCTGTTTTATCTGGTCTGTTCCATCGTGACGGGCTTTCTGGGGTGCGTCCTCGTCCGGGTGGGCATCGGTGTCGATCTGGACAAAATTCTCATCGGATGCATCATGCTGACCATTCCTGGCATCCCCATTACCTACGCAATGCGGGATATGCTGCTGGGCGAGAGCATCACAGGTCTGTTTCGGTTTGTGGAATCCCTGCTCATTGCGGCCAGCATTGCGGGCGGCTTCCTGCTTGCGACCGTCCTTGCAGAGGGGGTGCTGTGATGGGGCAGATATTAGCTGGTGCGCTGGGAGGCCTCGGCTTCTCCATTGTCTTCGGCGTGCGCAAAAAGTACATGGCGCTCATCGCCCTCAACGCTGGCTTGTCGTGGGCCGTCTATCTGGCAGTGAATGCGCTGGCCGGGGACTTTGCAGGCAACATGGCGTCGGCCATGTTCTGCAGCCTAATGGCCGCAGTTCTGGCCCGGCGCATCAAGGTTCCCACCGTCGTGCTCCAGATGCCCGCCACTGTGCCCATGATTCCCGGTGGCAGCCTCTATTACACGATGCTCTATGTCTTCTCGGGCGATATGCTCAATGCCAAGCTCTGTTTTCTCTCTACTATCCGCGCTATCTTCGGTATGGCTATCGGCTTTGCTGTGGTGAGTGTCCTGCTCAGGACGCTGGCCGAAAAGCGTAACAGCGCCACGCACGGCGCTTGATCTCAGGTCTTTCATGCGGGGAGCTGCATTCTCGGCGGATCCTTATCTTGAACACGTGCCTCTTTTGGCTGATTTTTCTATACTTGTACCACATCCCATTCCTCTCTGCGGAAAGATAACTCGCCCGCTGTACGGTATAATGCTGTGCGGTGGGCGTTTTTTTGTATTGCAGATACACATATTTTTTGCTATAATCAATGCAACAACCCGCGTTCAAACAAAAAGTTGTAACGTGAAGGAGGACCCGTATGTATTTCCAATACGGCGAAGCGGAAACGGCGTATCTGAGCGCAAGAGACGAGCGGATGGCGGCGGTCATCGCACAGGTGGGACACATCGAGAGGGAAGTGGATACCGACCTCTTTTCGGCGGTGGTACACCACATCGTCGGCCAGCAGATCTCCACGAAAGCGCAGGCGACCATCTGGAAGCGGATGCGGGACGAGTTCGGCGTGGTGGATGCAGCTGCCGTCCTCGGAGCCGGGGTTGAGAAGCTGCAGAGCTTCGGTATGACCTTCCGAAAGGCTGAATACATTACGGACTTTGCCCGGAAAATCGAGAGCGGAGAATTTGACCTCGAGGGTATCCGGCAGAGGCCGGACGATGAGGCCATCCGGGAGCTGAGCGGCCTGAAAGGCGTCGGTGTCTGGACGGCAGAGATGATATTGCTCTTCTGTATGCAGCGGCCCGACGTGTTCAGCTACGACGACCTTGCCATCCAGCGTGGGCTGCGGATGGTGTACCATCACCGAAAAATCGACCGGAAACTGTTCGAAAAGTACCGCCGCCGGTTCAGTCCCTATTGCAGCGTGGCCAGCCTCTACCTCTGGGCAGCGGCAGGCGGCGCGGTGCCGGGCCTCAAGGACTACGCGCCGGCTCAAAAGCCGAAAAGGAAGGGATGAACCGTCATGACCTATACGATGCATTACGATTCGCCGCTGGGAAAGATACTGCTGGCAGCAGACGAAGAAGGGATGACCGGAGTATGGTTCGAGGCACAGAAGTATTTTGCGGCGAAGCTTCCTCCAGAGAATGAAGAGGGGACAATGCCGGTGCTGGGAGACGCCTGCCGCTGGCTGGACGTCTATTTTTCAGGCCGGGAGCCGGACTTTACTCCGAAACTCCATCTTACCGGCTCCGATTTCCGACAGGCGGTGTGGGCGCTGCTGCTGCAGATCCCCTACGGACAGACCAGGACTTACGGCGCACTGGCAAAACAGCTGGCGGAGATAAACGGCGGAAAGCGCGTCTCCGCGCAGGCTGTGGGCGGCGCGGTGGGGCATAACCCTGTTTCCATCATCGTACCCTGCCATCGGGTGGTGGGCAGCGACGGCAGCCTGACCGGCTACGCGGGCGGCATCGACAAGAAGATGCGCTTGCTGACGCTGGAAAACGCGGAGGCGGCAAATCTTTACCGATAACAAAAAGCAGGCCATCCCGGCGGGATGACCTGCTTTTGCTATATGTACAGTTTACTTGTTCTGGATGTACTCGTCGATGGCCTTGGCGGCAGCCTTGCCTGCGCCCATGGCCTTGATGACGGTAGCAGCACCGGTGACAGCGTCACCGCCGGCGTACACGCCCTCGCGGCTGGTCTTGCCCTCGTCGCCCTCGGTGACGATGCAGCCGTGCTTGTTGGTCTCGAGGCCCGGTGTGGTGGAGCGGATGAGGGGGTTGGGGCTGGTACCCAGGCTCATGATGACGGTGTCCACGTCCATCGTGAACTCGCTGCCCTTCTTCTCGATGGGGCGGCGGCGGCCGGAAGCATCCGGCTCACCCAGCTCCATCTCGATGCAGGTGATGGCCTTGACGAAGCCGTTCTCATCGGGCAGGATCTCCACGGGGTTGCAGAGGGTCTTGAAGATAATGCCCTCTTCCTCGGCGTGCTCGACCTCTTCCTTACGGGCAGGCAGCTCAGCCATGCCGCGGCGGTAGACGATGTAGACCGTCTCAGCACCCAGACGCAGGGCGCTGCGGGCAGCGTCCATTGCCACATTGCCGCCGCCGACGACGGCGACCTTCCTGCCGGTGCGGATGGGGGTCTTGCTGGTGGGCAGGTAAGCCTTCATCAGGTTGGAGCGGGTGAGGAACTCGTTGGCGGAGTAGACGCCCTTCAGGCTCTCGCCCGGGATGCCCATGAAGCGGGGCAGGCCGGCACCGGAACCCACGAAGACGGCCTCATAGCCGTACTCACCCATCAGCTCGTCGATGGTGAGCACCTTGCCGATGACCATATTGCACTCGAAATCGACGCCCATCTTCTTGAGGCCGTCGATCTCCTGCTGGACGATGGCCTTGGGCAGACGGAACTCGGGGATGCCGTACATCAGCACGCCGCCTGCGACGTGCAGGGCCTCGTAGACTGTGACCTTATAGCCCAGCTTGGCAAGGTCGCCTGCGGCGGTCAGGCCGGCAGGGCCTGCGCCGATGATGGCGACCTTGTGGCCGTTGGACTCAGGCACGACGGGGGCAGTGTGGACATTTTCACGGTGCCAGTCGGCCACGAAGCGCTCCAGACGGCCAATGCCAACGGGCTCGTTCTTGATGCCGCGGGTACACTTGCCCTCGCACTGGCTCTCCTGCGGGCAGACGCGGCCGCAGACGGCGGGCAGGGAAGAGGAACGATTGATGACCTGATAGGCGGCTTCGAAGTCACCCTCGGCCACATGGCCGATGAACTCGGGGATGTCGATGCCGACGGGGCAGCCGGTCTGGCAGGGCTTATTCTTGCAGTGGATGCAGCGCTTAGCCTCGTTCACGGCCATCTCGGCGGTGTAGCCCAGAGCCACTTCCTCAAAATTCTTGTTGCGGATGTCGGGGTCCTGGGTGGGCATGGGACACTTTTTGGGGTCCATATTGAAAGCCATTTTACATTCCCTCCTGAGTCTTGAACAGGTTGCAGGCAGCCTCCCGGGCGTGAGCCTCAAAGGGGCGGTACATGGTGCCTCGGGCCATTGCCTCGTCAAAATCCACG
>OGMD01000141.1_pt1 | contig 41245 bp, 61 predicted proteins | sample 1573041 | NCBI WGS metagenome assembly OGMD01 (sample SAMEA2582007, study PRJEB24529) | metagenome | biome: Human gut stool | place: China | collected 2011 | reverse complement strand
CGGATGACATGATAGTCGAATACTTTATATGAGTAATATTAAACTCATAATTACCCTTTTCCAGAGTCCCGATATTTGTCTTTTTGACTACATCAGCTAAATTTGTCTCATTTACAGGTACATTTTCAAATACATAGGCGGCATTTTCGGGGAATGTCAACTTAACTTTATTCTCTATCTTAGAACTAAGAGGGAAATAGCTGTTTTTGAGCGGCCTTGACGTATCGGATATATTACGCCCATTAACCTCTTTCACGTCAAATATCAATTCTTTCCGATAGCTGGAAGGGATATTGTGTGTAGAGCCGAAAGCGTAGATACGGGTCGCATAAGTCGTTTGGCTGTCACTGCGCGTCATACTGTTGACATTCACATTCTCTGTGTCTGTCAGATCGCCAGCTTTGAAATCAACAGGAGAGCTGTATTCGCAACGTCCGAAATGAATAACGTGCTCTGTTATCCACCATTCGCATTCCCATGTTTCTGCCATCTGGGTAAGGGCGTCGATCAGATTCACGTTATCGTAGGTAACAAGCTTGGAAGTGTTTTCTACCGTACTATCAATGTCCCAAGTAAAATCCAGATCCCTGAATTTATATCCAAGAGCTTTCAGGTTATCCAAGAAAACATTTAAATGCTTGTCAAGGGTAGCGGTAAGATTCCAACCAGCTTCTCGTCCGGTACTCTCTGGAGTATAGAAAAACTTCTTGTTCTTCCACTTCCAGTAGTAAGCATCAAGACGTAGTTCGTAATCATAAGCCCCGGTAGTTGTATTATAAGTAGGTTTATATAGGTCTACAAGTTCAAATATACCTAGGTCATTATCTATTCCATCTCCTATTTGGAAGTACACAGGAACAGCAAGGGAAAAATTCAAAGTGATGTAGTCTTCTTTCATCAACATGAATTTTCTCTTACTACCATCATTTATTGGTGTTGAGAAGCGAATATTACCTTGTATGTCTCTGATATCTACCTTATCCATGACACCAAAGTTCGGTGATAAAAAATAGAAGCTCTAATTATTAGGGCTTCCATACGAAACAATAGGGAAAAGGTTTGTTATTAGGTTCGGCTAGCTGGATTAGGTTCACAAAATTTTGCAGAAACCTTTCCTATAGTCCGGTCCAAACTCTGTGCATAAGTGACGCTTTTACCTAAATAAATTAAGTGATAGATATCACTGTTGTTAGCCGGAATCTGAATATCAATCACACCTTTGTATAGTTCCTCAAAAAAAGCTTTCTTCTTTGTCTGATAATCAGATTGGGAATTTCCTTCTATGGTAAAAGCTAAAGTAATTTCTCTCTCATCTAATTTGGGGTTGGTGGTTATTATCCGTTTTCCATGTTCCAAACGGGATTTATTTTCAATGAATTCTTTCATAGGAACTGATGCTCCAAGTGAATCAAGAAAATTATCTCCCATTCTGACTCCCCATACTTGAAAAGCGTCTCTACCATTTATTAATAAATCTGCCATAACTAACTATTTTGTTGATAATCCTTTGGTATTGTTTTTAACTTCTGCAATATCTTTCTGTATTTGCTGAATAGGCTTAACAATGGCTCCGGTATTTTCCGAAATTTGAACCAGCTCAAGATAAGAATTGGCTATTAAATTGCGTGTGTCATCAGCAATATTTCTCATTTCTGTATTTATGGAAAGGAGCGTATCAGCTTTCATTGTCAGGATATTAAATGATTGAGATTGAACTACATTTTGATTTTTAATTTCTTCTCCGGCTATCTGCAAGGCTGTGAAACGTCCGGTCAATTCATCTATTGAATTCTGTGAAGCAGTAGCAAAGCCTTTTTTTGAAGCTTCTTGGGATGAAGAGGAAGAACCTGTATATCCTGTTATTTCAGCAATCTTGTCTCTTTCATTCATTGCGTCTTGAACCATTTTGTCATATTCTTTTCTTGCATCCTCCAACTGTTCTTTGGTAAGCTTCCCTCCATTTTCCTTCATCAGCTTTGCAATACCATTATACCATTCTCTCAATTCATCATCAAACAACTCTCCCATAGAGAAGTTTAACAAGGCACGTTGCATATATTCGGAAAAATCTTCGGAAAAACTTTTAGCGTCTTTATCCATATCCATTAATGATTCCAAGAAGTTATCTCTCAAACCATCAAAAGAAATTTGCATCAGAGACTCATTTATTTTCTCTGTTAGCTCATCTAATTTACCAGCTTGGTCGGCATACGCTTCAAGCTTTTCCATTACACGTTCTCCATATCCGCCTTTGCCAGAACTCTTAATCTGCTCATATATATCAGCATTACTAAGAAGTTCTCTCATTTGTTCGGGGGGTAATCCCCATAATGAGTTAGTGCCGGAGAAATTCTTATCCACATTTTCACGAATCCAACTTAGTTGTTCGTCAGTCCACCCCATATAGTATTGCCAACTATGATGAGCATTACTGTATCTAGCTTGCTCACGTGCTATTTTAAGAGTATTATCAATCTGTTCTTTTTGATATTTATATGCTTGTTCGTATGCTGATATAGATTTAGAACCTGCGGACTTATCCATTACATCTGTTAATCGGTCAATCGATTTTTCTAATGTTTCGTTCCGATCGGTTAATCTGTCGATTGCTTCTTGTACTTCTTTTGCATTACTTCCACTTATTTTATTTATCAGAGAGTCAAATCCGCCAAAAGAAATAGCATTAAAAATATTACCTACTCCGTCTCGTATGGACTTTCCTAATGTAACAAAGAAATCACCGGATAAAATATCACTAAGAATTCCGCTAACTGCATTGAATATCGAATCTAGCAAAGTGCCGACAAAGTCACTAAGTCCATCCTTAAACACATCAATGATTGATATGATCCAACCAACAATTGGGACTTTGTCAAGTTTGTCAGCGAATTTTTCCATAGCTCCTCCGGCCCCTTTACCAATTTGCAACAATCCTTCATAGGCATTTTTAATACCTCCAGAAGCTAATTTCTGTAATCCACTCGTTACATTTTCCATATTAGCTTTTAGAGCTGTTGCGGTATTAGTTAGGCTTTGTTGAATTTCATTGGCAGCACTTGTTTGAGCTTGGACGTTCATAGATGCCGCATTTGCATTTTGTTGAGCTGTTTCAAGGGCATTTTGAGCAGCTTGTTTTTCTTCTTCTGTACCGTTCTTTAATGCTTTATTGTAATCATCTTGGGCTTTTGCTAACTTCTCATGAGCCATAATCTCTTCCTCAATGGAAATAAGACGATTTTGTTCAGCTAGCTGATAAGTCTTTATATCTTGACCAAGCTTTTTAAAATTTAGGCCACCGGCTCCACCTAGCGCCTTCTCCATTTGATTAATAGCATCAATCAATGCTTTTTGGCTGTCTTGGTCTGAACTTTTAAACTTATCTGTTTGGATGTATTTCTTAGCTTCTTCAAGCGCAGGTTTAATCATATCATTAAACATACTCCCAAATTCACCAAATACAGTTACCCAATCTATATTGGCTTTTATAGCTTCGGTTTCCTTGTTTTGAATGGCAACGTCACGTTGCTTCTCCAACAACTTTACTTGCGCACTATTAACTCCGCTTTCTTCTTGCACTTTCTTTATCTTTTCCGCATATTCTTGTGCTATAGCAAACTTCTGTTGCTGGAATGTTCCATACTCCTTCAAGTAATCATTTAAAGCTTGCTGTTCGGCTTTAAGCTGTTCCTTGGTTATATCGGCAATTGCTTTGTCCCTCTTGTTTTCAGCGTTGGTATAACGATCGGAAATCTCGGTGGATTGTTCCAAGGTTAATTTCCCCTTTTGCTTCTCTGATAATTCTTTTTCTTGCTTTTTGATGGCATCCAACTCCTTTTGATAGTCTAAATCAATCTGTTTTAGCTTTTTCTCTGTGCCTTCCTTCATGAGGTCAATTTCTGCCTGTTGGTTTTGACGACGAAGTGAAAGAAGTTCTTCGGCTGATTTCTGTTGGTCTTTCTTCTGCTTGTCAGCAGCTTTTTTTTGTTTAGATAAAGCACTACCGGTAATACCACCTAAATCTTTATATGCTTTTTCTGCAGTCTCTTCTCGTTTTTTAGCTTCTTCGTATTGCTTTGAAGTGAACTTTGATTTGTCCTTCTCTATTTCAGAAAGTTTCTTTTTGGCATCTTCCCAGTCTTTCTTCGCTTTTTCGTAGTCCTGTTTGTAAGTGGTTTTACTCCGTGAATCGTATTCGGATTGAAGAATATCTATCCTGTTAGCCAATTCGCCCTCTGTCGTAGCACCTTTCAAAGAGCCAACACCAACATTCAAGGAATACCGCTTATTGTTTTTTCGAGCTTGTTGGAGTCGTTTCATCTCCTCAAGTTCCGTTTTGATTTGGGCATCTGTGGATTTCTTTAAATCAAGTTGCCATTGTGCCAGTTCATCGGAGCGAACATCTTTCTGATACAAGTCTCTTGACGGTTTTGCGAGTTCCAATTTTCTCCTTAAGGAAGATTCTGTCTCTAATTTGTATTTTTCAGCCAACTCAAGCTCTTCTTTAGATAGTCTTTTCTTACGATAATAAGGGTTTTCACCTAACTTCTTCCATAGTGACAACATCTTTTCATATTCTTCAATCTTCGCTGTAGAATCGCTAAGATTCTTCTTATTAGTCTCCACCTTGTTTTTGGAGACTTCCTCATTATACTCTTTCCATAATCCGATAAGGTCTTTGATGTGCCCTTTTTCGTCTATGTATTTTTGAAACAGAGAAGGATACTCTTTTTTTATGGCATCTATAGCCTTCACTCTGTTCATGGAAGAGGTATATTCGTTTTGAATGGTTGCTATTAGTTCCTCTAACCTGGATTTATGCTCTTCTTCTTTCTGTAAAGAATCTGCTTTTGTCTTGTTGTATTTCTTTTGAGCCCTTTCCGCTGCAGTTGTCGAATCACGAAAAGCCCACATAGCAGTTGCAGCGCCAACAATTAAGGTTGCAGCCAAAACATAAGGATTAGCTTTCATTGCAGCATTCAAAGCCAGTTGAGCAACAGTTTGCGCCTTTGTCGCTATGGTCTGGATACCTTTTGCAACTGCATCTGCTCGTGCAGCTACAGCCCAACTACGGGTAAGAGCTATGTTTATAATAAGAGCAGCTTTATAGGTTCCATAGGTAGCAATCAAACCTGCAAGTATTTTACCTACCGTCTCGTAGTTCTCAATTAAGGAAGTGGTAGTCTGAATAGCTCCCATGATAACGCCTTCGCCTTTTGTTCCCAGTTCGTTAAAAACGTTATCCAAAGCATCCTGCATCATAGAGATTTGACCATTAATAGTCTTGGATGCGTTCTCGGACATATTGTAGAATTTACCACCGGCAGAAGTGGCATCAAGAAAAGCTTGTTGCACCATCTCAGCGGAAATGGCACCTTTAGACATTTCCTCCTTGAGAGTAGCGATAGATTTTCCCGTTTTCTCGGAAATCATCTGCAACGGGTTGAATCCAGCATTTATCATTTGGTTTAAATCTTGTCCCATCAATTTGCCAGCAGCGGACATTTGGGAGAAAGCTAAAGTAAGAGAATTGAATCTTTGTGTATCTCCCATAGATACATCGCCAATAGCCTGGAGGTAACGGGGCACTTTTTCTGCTTCGATATTAAAACCAAGCATCATTTGTGTAGCTTTCGTTACATCAGAAAATTCCAACGGGGAAATCTTTGCATATTCACGGACTTGAGCCATGAGTGTATCGGCTTTCTCCTTGTTCCCTAATAAAGTTTGAATAGCTGTGTCAGCGGCTTGGAACTCACCACGTATACGAATCATTTCAGAACCTAACGCTTTCAGTATACCAGTACCACCAATAACCGCCACCGCCTTCTTCCAAGAAATTGCAATACCATTATTTTTTTCTACGACCTTTTTGGCATTATCATTATAGAGAGCATATTCGTCACGGAGTCTTTTTACAGAAAGACGTGCTTCGGCTTGTTGTTGGGTGAGAGTGAACAGTGCGTCTTTTTCTTCTGTAATGATATTCTTCATACGATGTATAGAATCAAGTGCATTTTGATTCTTGCCACCGTTTTTGGTGATCTTTCGATATTCTTCTTGTAAAGCCCTCAAGTCTTGTTCAAAGCCCTTAATGGTACTCTTTTGAGCAATAATCTTTTCTGTAAACCCATTGATTGTCTGCGAGGCATCAAAGATCTTTTTTTTGAAACTCCCTTCCATTTCTGCCCCCGCTTTAGCAGCATTAGTTACTAATTCATCCAATCTTTGGTTGGATGCCGCTAATTGCGTGTTTAGAGTTTTAAATGTGGTGGGAGATTGCGTACTATCTATGTTTTTTAGTTCCTGCTTTAACTTCGCTATCTCATTGCGGAGTCTTACAACCTCTTCCCAGTCACTTGCTACCTTGAAATATAATTTCGACATATCACTTCTTTAACGGATTACTACCTTTTCTTCTGAAAAACTCGTCTTCTGAAACCTCTTCCATAACATCCCCATAGGAAGTATGAAGTTTATCCTTTTGCATGATAACCAAGTTTCTGTACGGTATCTTATAGATTACTTCATTATATGACAGATGCAGGGATTCCATGAACGTTGCAATCTGTCCGAGTAAACAGTTATTCCCTACTGCTTCTGCTTTGCTGTCAGTAGAGCTACGTTCTTGGCTAAAACTGACAGCTTGTAAAAATTTTCAGCGGAAATCATGGAAAATCCTATAGAAAGGGCTTCTACGACTTCATCGAGTGTCCCCTTAGATAGTTCTTCGCATAGACTTTCATCGCCCTTTATGAGCCATGAGAGAGCGCGGGAAGCCGCACCTATATCTTTTAATGAACGTAGCATATCCAATATCGTGTTGCCTTCTTCCAAATCGGAAAGGTAATACCCGAACCCTGCTATTTTATGAATTGTAGGAGGATTAATCACATAGGCATTGCCATTCACAAACACCGTCTCAAAGTCTTTCCCCAAGACAGCAGCACTTACTATTTTTGAAGCCTTTTCCATATTATTTTTAAAAGGCGGTGAGCAATCACCCACCGCCATCCTGAAAACATTACTATTTTACCTATTATGCCGATGGGGCATCTACTTTCTCTCCATCAAACCAGTATTCATCCGCAACACCTTCAGTTGCATTATCCATTGCAACGGCTGAAACACCAAGTCCCATGTTTTTTTCTGCCATATTTGTCTTTCCGACTATTCCGGCATTGGTGAACACTACATAGTTTCCTGTCTTCGTTTTGCCGACAACAGCTTTGTAGACAAGCCCTGGAGTATCGGGAGCTTCCCATCCCACTACGGTATTAGTTTCTTTGACTAACTTACCGCCTTGCAACGCTACCTTATCTTCAAATGCGTATTCTCCGATAGTGAAAGCAATAGTCTTATTACCTTGATTGGTCATATCGCGGTAATATGGTTTTCCTGTCAGTTCATTGATATAGTCCGTTACACTCGGATCATCCTGCGTGTACTGGAACGTATCTTGATGTGAGTTCTTTACTTCTGTTGCAGAAGTGAGCCACGTCTTTAACGTAGTGGCTGTTACGGCTGCTGTAATAACATCACCGTACCAAAGTTGCTTAATTCCAATAAATGGTTTCATAATTATCTATTTTACATTTAATACTTCAAATAAAATTCTCACATTTACAAAATGACACTTTAAAGCTGTGTCCGCTTCTGTACCGATTGATTCGATAGAGTAACGATAAGTAGTTCCGTCATAGGTGCTTACCACATCATCGAAATGTTTCATGGCTTCTCTTTCAAGCTCATTCAAACGAATGGTATTCGCTTCATTCTCACTTAAATCGGGCACACAAAGATTCACTTCGGCAAAAGACTTCTTCCAATAAGTACCCGGCTGTTGCTTCTTCGCGTGAATGACAATTCTTTCGGATCTCAATTCACCTGTCAGTGTTTCACCGCTGGGAACAATGTCGATTTCGAAAGACTTGCAATCTCGGTAAAGAATATTTGCTATGTCGGTAGTTACTATCATCGTTCAAATTCTTCTTTTAATCGTTTCTCCGCATATAAAGCGGCACTACTCAAAACATCAAATCCTTTAGATTCCACGAATGAAGCGTATTCCGCTTCATTTTTCAGTGTCAGACCGTCTTTATCAACATCGTAATCATTGGACGTTCTTAGAGTCAATGTATGGTCTTTATAATTGCCGTGTTCCTCTGCATGTTTCACAGCTTCATCACCTACATCAATCATCTTCTTTTCAACTTCCCATTCTCCTTCATTGAAAAAGGAGTCGACATCGGAAAAATCGAAATCTACATCCATAGTTCCGAATAGTTAAAGTGGTTTGTACTCTTAACCGTGTAAACCTCACCTTGACCTCTCACGTTCTCACTGTCCATACAGCGCACTTCGTCACCAGCCTTAACAGTGATTCTCTTCTCACACACTACATGGTAATTCGGGCGATACACAGAGCCGTTTTCTGACTTAAACTCTTTGGTAGTGTTATCGTCGCAGCGACACTTACATACATCCTGCCAGCTTTCACCACCTGTTCCGGGAATGGGTCTGCCGAACTCATCCTTATCCATCGGGGTGATAACCTTTACCTGCAATATGTGTGGAGCAAATATCATAAGAAGGTACATTTAGGCTTGTTACTTAATTCGTCTTTCAATCCGTACTGTTTACACAGAAATGAATAGTAGTCCTTAATACCCTGAATGTTCCAAGACATAGAGAAGCCGTTTTCGCTGATTGAAGTGGCACGGAGTAGGAGAGAGGGGATGAACTTCGCAATTGCCACAGAAACGATATTGTAGGATTCCTTATTCATTTCATCCTCTCCGCTAATCTTCGCGTTCAGACACATATCCAAAAGATCAGTTTCCGATAAGTGAATACTGAAAGACTGAAATTTTTGCTGTATGTAGTCGTTCACTGTCATTTTAATTATGGTATAATCAGTCTGCTGTATGCAGTGTAGCTATAATGCGTACAATACTTCGATTTGTAAATATATCGGAACGGACACTTAGGAACTGAAATTTGTTTTCCTTGCATTGCCGTAATAGTTGCTGGTTGCATCGCCGGACTATCTGTAGTTATAAAGATTGGTTGTAGAACTGACAATACAACGCAATCAGTCGGAGCAGCTTCTAAGGTGAAAAACTGAATAGGTGACAAACCAACATCAACCGATGGGGCTACGTATTCACACTCGAAAGATTCGACGCTTGATGCCTGTACACTAAGCGAAACCAAAGACATCATAAATAAGCCACACATGGCAAAAATAAAATTCTTCATTTCTTTACTGATTTAAAAATTATACAATGGAAGGGTAGAGTAAACTACCCTATCCTTACTCAATTCCTAATGCTTCTTTCAGCTTGGCAGTTGATTCTTCATCAAATTCTGCAACCTTACCCAAAAGAGTTTCTTCTTTCATGTTACCGGAAGCCTGTACACCGATAGATTTCAAAGCATCAATCAAAGTCTTTTTTTCGAACTCTTTTTCAAAAAGGGAAATTTTCACCTCCTTCTTTTCTTCAGGAACCTTCACTTCAATCCGTTCGCCAAGTCTGCGGTTTTCCATATCCAATACACGGGATTCTTCATGGACTTCAATCACTTCTCCCGGATTATAATATTGTCCGGTGAATTTGTCGCGGAAAACAGATATAACCTTTACTTTCATATCCCCTCCTTATGCTGACTGGATTGATGCAATTTCGCTCAAGTCAAAATTGGTAATCAAATCCGGATTGGTAATTTGTGGAATCCATTCTGCCGTATATTCCATATAACGACCGTTCTTGTCGCGATAGTTGGATATAAGCATCTGACCCTCTGATGGAACATAAGTACGACCTGATACTGGGTCGGTTGATTCGTATGGGGTGTGGTGGCGCATATAACCTACTTCATCACCGTTAAGCAAAGTAATGCGGTTATCCGCATAAATCTGTACATTCTTTCCGGTCTGATCTTTCACATAATCCTCTTTGATTTCAATACGTGGCAGACCGATACCGGTGAATACTTCGGAAGCCAATGAAGAAGAAATCAAGCCAGTATTCAATTTCATTTCGTTAGTACCGAGAATCATCTTGTACTGTTCGCCAAATTCAGAAGAGCCGAGTACATTCTTGTTGAAGGTTGTACGGGTCATAATCATTTTGGCATAGGTACCAAAGTCCGGAGCTAAAGAATGGAGCTTTTCTCTTAGATAAGAAATAAACATATTCTTGCCATCAACGATTATATCTCCAGCTGTAGGCTTAACGAAATTAAACGGAAGGGCGATCTCCAACAGTTTGTTGTCGGTTTGGCCGGAAGTGATAGCAGCATCCTTATTGTAAACGGTGGCTTCACCGGTCATTAGCAATGCACCGACAATAATATCCATACGTTTGTGAGCCGCAAGAGTAATCTGACGGTAGTCGTCTGCCAGAAAGTTTACGATTTCTTCCAAAGCGGCATTCTGACCCGTTGGTCTAGCCTGGTTGAACTTGTCGATTAAATCTTGTAATTCGGAAAGTCGGTCAATGGACATTTGATATGCATCGCCCAGATAGGCAATTTCACCATAACCAGAACCGATATTCCGACGTTCACGGATTGGCTTCTCCCCGAAACGTGAGTTGATAGAACCGGCCATTACCCCAGATACAGAACCGATATAGTCTTTGAATATACGAGTGGTTACTCTGCGGAAAGTAAGATACTGTTGCCAATAGATTGTATCTTTACGTGTTTGGTTTACACGTCTGATGATAGCGGAAACTATACCGGGATCATCGAATAATGTTTGGATTGTTAAAAACATATTTTACCTCCTTACTCGTTAAATTCAAACCATCCCTTCATGTTAGCCTTATCATTCTCGGAGAATGGCATAACCAACTTTGAAGGTTCAATTTCTGCGGCTGTGCGAAGCAGCGCAACCAATACGATACCATCTTCCACTTTCGTTCTCTCATACAAAGCAGAGTTTGAAACGTACTTTTGTTTCAGTCCGTCTACTGCGATTGCTTGGAAGAGAACTTCATCTTTGGCGATATTCTCACCAAAAGCATCTTTGATAGTCAATACGTCATAATCTTTGTTAGTCTTGTCGATTGCTGTCACTTCCGCACCTTTAGTACCATTGCCAATGAACATTCCCACATAGGCTAAAGAGTTCTTGGCGATTTTGATGCTTGTGCCAGAAGTGTATGCTTCGATAACTCTCACATTGATAACCGCATAAGCAAACTTGTTTTTCAAGTCTGCACAAATTGGTGTAAATCCGGGAAGATAGCTTCCCACTACCAAGTTCTGCGTATCAAGTTTGAACGGCCCACGTCTGCGGATGCCGGTTTGGACATCGTAACGTTCCTCTTGCTCGATAGGCGGAACTAATTCATACTTAAATCCTGCTGACATAATTAATTTTTGTTTTGTTCAACAATAGTTTTCGTTCCTTCATCAATCATCTTGGCGATAGATTCAACTTCTTTCTCAATCTTCGTCTCTGCTGATTCTGGAGGGGTTACGCCTTTGAAACCGTCATTAGCAAACTCCTGTTTCAAGTCCTTGAAATAGGTATCCAGGTCCTCATCGTCTTTGATGGCGCATCTCTTGGCGTAATTTTTGGGAATACCATACTCCTTAGCCTTGGCAAGAATCTGCTCTTGTCGGGTAGCCTGTGACTTTTCCGTTTCAAATTGAGCGATCTTATCGGAAAGTGGTTTTACGGCTGCACTCACTGCATTGGCAATAATGGCAGCCATATCATCTGGCTTTTCCTCCGTTTTGGTGGTTGTGGTAGTAGTGGTAGTCTCGACTGGCTTACCGTCTTTAAGGTTATGCTTCTTCTCGTAGTTGGAAACTGCGGTCTTGGAAGCATCCCCGGCACGGAAATCACCATAGGAATTAAGCACGTCCGAAAAACTGATACCCTCAACAATAGAGTTTACTTTTGCCTCGTCCGTTACACCCTCTGCCTTCTTTGTGGCAATTCGGGTTAAGATAGCAGTGTCCACCCCAGTGAATTTCTGTTGCAGTCCTGTCAAAATAAGTTCTTGAATATTCATACCGTATGAATTAAATTGTTATTTAAAATTCGTGAGAGTAAAAATACAACCAATGCAGACGATTGGTAAATATTTAAAGCTCCCATACCGAACAATAGATAAAAGGTTCGGTATTCGGTATAAAAGTAGAAAGGAAATAGTTGAAAGGAATATAATTAAGTGATATAGAATTCACCAAGGAAAGATTGTGAAGAAATAAAACTAAAAAGGCGTGAATAGCCGAAGCCTCACGCCTTAATTTTGAATTTAAAAGCTCTGAATTTATAAAGTCGCAGATTGTAACTCTGCTCCGATATTCTTTATGGTATCGAGAATCTTCTTTGTTGTTGATTCTCCAGCAAATGCCAGCCCGTTTTTATATTGGCGCATTTTAGACTCATTGATTCCTGCTTTTTTAGCAAACTGGCTCACATTAATCCAATCGAAGTAATTAAAGAAAGATTGGAGATCGTACTTAAAAGTTACATCTATATGCTCCACTTCATTAGAAAGGGGCTTACCTTCTTCTGTAATCATTTCCTTTGCTTCTTTAATACTTTCCATGAAGTCAGCTTTTGCCTCTTCCACGCTTGAACCATATCCGCCCAACCCATGATTAAGAAGCATATCATCTGAATAGATGGAATATAAACCATCTGTCCCCTTTTCAATAATAGCAAGTATTTTCATAACTCTTTGTTTTTGATTTTAAATTTAAAAGCCATTGAAATATGTTTTCTCAATTTAGTAAGTAAGTGGCAGGGATTAAATCCCCGCCATCTTCTTAATGCTCTTTAGCGTGCCGTCTCTCATCTCTTGACTCTCATGTCTTGGTACTGGAAAAGTCTGTTTGGTTATTGGACTATACCAAATATCATGATTAGCACCATGACGATGAATGAAACAGCCAGCCTTCGTTAGCATCCTTACTAACTCTGATACTTTCATAATTTCAATGAGCTTTTAAATTCAACACAAAGATAACGTTTTTGTTACTACAAAACAAGTATAGCTCATAAAAATAAGTAACGTTTTTGTTACTTTTAACAATGTGGTAAAAATAACGGCACCCCTATCGGATCACCGCTAAATGTTCTATTTTTCATATAACAAAATTATAAATCCCGTGATTTTTCTGACCAACCCTCTGTTTTTTGTTCTTTATTTCCGATTTGAGCATTCTTTGCAGCCTGTTCTTCCTGTATCTCTTTCAGCTCTTCATCCAGCCTATCAGCGTTCCCAGCAAACATAATTCCTTCACGTGTAGACCACACTCCTCCACTGACAGCGGAGACAGCAGTAGTAACTTTGTCACTCAAATCGTCAATCATGAACGGAACGAGGTCTGTTTCTATGTCGATCGTCTGCGATGCCTTGTTGAACTCGGAAGGGTTGATAGTACCCAAAGCCGAAACAAGGAAGTTCACCCTTCGTTGCAAGAATTCACCGATTATCTCCGCATGATTACTCACACTCATGTGTGCGCCCATGAACATAAAGCGGAAAGCTGTACCGGATGTCTTGCCCACACCTTTCAATGTCTCAAAAGAAATACGCGGAGTGTTCGACATATCGTAGGCCATATTAGTCAGAGTTTCCGCTTCAAATTTTACCGTATCCGGAACCTGATTCCACGTCAGATATTGAGCGTCTGCACCTTCTCCTGTGAGTTTAACCATTCTGTCCTTAACCTTACCCATGAAACCTTCGACATCGCCAATCAGTTTCAGCAACGGGAAGAAGTGATAGTCGATACAATCCGCATAATTAGAAAGCAACTTCTCCAGTCGAACACGGAAGGTCTTAATCTTCTTGCAATACGATTCAGGACGGTAAGCGTAGATAACCGGCAGTTTCGGGAATCCATGAACGAAAGGTGTTCTTTCTTCATACCCTTTAGATAAGTCCCATTGATAGACCGCTTTGTCTGTGATAGTCATAAAGCAGGTGATTTCTGAATCATCCATGAGCTTTTTCTTATATTCACGAGAAAAAGCAATCATCTTACCTTCATCGTTGAAGAATGGGTATAACTTATCACCCCTGAATGGCGACCACAATACACTTTTCAGTTTCTTGGTCGGCTTTACCTTCCCTCCAAAGGTAGTTTTGATTTTCTTCCAGAACTTCGCCCAGAACGAATCATCATCGGTAACATACCAATACTCGGCTACTTCCTGTTCGGAAAGCCAGGCACGGACTATCTTCTTGTTCTGATACTTGATTTTATTGGACTTGAATACAGCTTTGACCGCATCCAACAGTTTCTTTTCGTCATCATCAGTCGGAGTGCAATCTATGGAAGGCTCGGTACCAACAGTGAAAGCGGTTTGAATGTTGACTATATCCTGTTCCAAAGGAATGGAGATGCGGTTTACTGGTTCGGTCTTGTATCGTGCTTCGATTTCATAGGTTCTTCCGGTCTTTTCATCGAAAGCTTTTTCCGCTTCCTTTTCAAGAACCTTTCTATCCGGGTACTTCTCCTTGTCAATCATGATTTCATGGCGTTCCGGATTCCAATCATCCCACAGTTTGCAACGGTCGGGAAGTTCAGTCTTCCTACCTTTCTTCAGGTAGTTTATCTTCTGCCCAATGTCTGGTAGAGCTAATATTTCTTCTAAATTTAGTGGCATAATCTATAATTTTAGTGTGTGAATATTCCTGTTAAATCTTTCGGCTTCAAAATGCGTCCAAGTATATGCCCCAAGATATAATACCTTATCGGATCAATGCAGTGATTCCAAGCATCTATAGGTTCATTGATATAATGCCCGTCTTTATCTTTATCCCAAACGTATTTACGAAGTTCTTCTATAATGTGATAGGAGCGTTCTGTAACGAACAATTCCATTTCTTTTATCTTGTCAATACCTGCATTGATAGAGCCGGGGAACTTATCTACCGGATAGATATTCACACCTCTATTTTTAATTTCCTGTATCAAACGAGGGTCTGCGCTATCCCCATAAACTTTCAATCCCCACGGTTTGAGTTTTTGCGCAATGGCATTAGTCAGCATACCTGTTTCATAGAATAATTCATCCACATAAAGCCTATTGTCGACAATTCCACAGCGTACACCGGTTGATGGGTCATTTGTGTACCCCCAATCGGAAGCAAGAGCAACTTTCTTAGCATAAGAAGGGAATTCTTTCACGATGCCCCATTTCTTGAACACGGCACCTTCAGCAACGTCAGCCCAACGACCAATAACTACATGAGCATATTTATCCGGATCGTTTATCTTCATACCTTCCACCTCTTTTAGAAATTCTGGTGAAAGATTCTCTAAATTATCAAAATAGGTTGTGTGAATATGAAGTACGTTCGGATGTGTTGAAACTTGAACCTGCACACCGTCAATCTCTACCAGTTTGTGAGTGTTCTCAATGTATTTCTTGTAGATGAAGTGATTGGAATCACAAGGATTCATTATGATGATAATCCGGTTCTGAATCCCCTTCTTACGAATGGAGAGCATAATTTTGTCGAACTCTTCTTCATTCGTCCACTCTTCCGCTTCATCACAAACAAAGGTAGTAATACCCTGAATGGATTTCAGTTTTGCCGTCTGATTTCCTGAAGAAGTTTTGATACCCCGGAACATGATACGGCTCTTAGTCATTTTGTTGACTATATCCGTCTTGGTGGTCTTGAAATACTTGGTAGTTCCATCAAGTTCTATCTTTTCCATCATTTCCGGGATGATAGACATGCCAGCGGAAACCATCGTGTAACGGGTGTAGAGAATCTGATGTATTATCTTCTCTGCTTCCGTCATTTCAAAGGTCAGACGCTCTATGAAGGTGGAAGCGTTGAAAGACTTTCCGGATCCACGCCCACCGGTAATAAGGATAATGAACTTATCCTTATCCTCATACAACGGATGATATATTATCTGGGGTTCTATCATTTCAGCTTATCTTTAATCCAGGAATCAATACTGATGCCGCGGTTTATGTCGGTAGGAATATCAGCTTCTTCATCCTGCTTACGTTCAACCTTCCTCCAATCTTCATCATAATGATACAACCAAACAGACTGCGCCTGTAAACTGGGAGCCAGCTCACCTTCTACAACTTGAACTTCTTCTTCACCTGTTAAATTCCCGTCCCTGTCCTTAATCTTTCTGATAGTGGTGCTTTTTGTCTTGACACCACCTAAAGCCATAGCTAGAAACTTTGCCCGGACTGTTGCAGTTATAGTCGCCCGCCCGCGCGTTAATACTTCACTTAATTCAGAGTACTGACTTTTCTTCTCGCAAAATGTCTGTGGAGCCAATCCTACAGCAAAAGCAATTTCCTTATCTGTGAACCCCCTTTTTGCATACGATTCTATGAGAGAAAGAAAGTCTTTGTCTGTATAGTCAAACTTAGGCTTTCTTCCTCCACGACCTTTTGTATTTTGAGATTCACTATTGCTCATAATCTTATCCGTTACTTAAACCTCTGCTCGCGGTTGTTTTTTCCATCCTGCTTCTTGTATTGATAAAAGCGTTTCGTACTCTTAACTCATTCCTTAGAGCATTTCTTCCAAGCATGTGTTCACTGTTTCTCAATCTTTCATATTGATTTTCGAGTTGTTTCACCGTTTTTCTTCTTCTGACTCGGCAATTCTCCTAATTTTAAGTTACTAATCTATTCTTTCAATTTGCTCATCAAAGACTTCTCCCTTGATAAACTTCATATCCGAATCATAACCGAATCTTTCACAGAAAGCCGCTTTAGCTGCATAAGTATCGAAGGAGAGCATTACATAGGCATCCATATTCTCGGCTTGCTTCTGTGCATTCTCCTTTACCTGTTGCTTGACTTCTTTCATGTGGGAAACCTTTTCGGCACGTTCTAATTGCTTAGCGGCTTTATCTGCTTCTTTCAGTTCGGTAACAGGCGACATCATATCAGACAGAGCGTCCGCAATAGAGTTTTCCTCTTCTGTCTGCAATAGGTAGTCAACGCCAATCATATTTAAGTCAGCATCAGTCAGACCAGCGTCTTTCCAGTCAATATCAGGAACAATTTGTGCAAGTGCATCGAAATCCCATGTACCTTGCGCGTTCGGGTTATTCATCAGAATATTTAATTCCTTCTCCTGCTTTTCATCCACGTCTATGACATCGACACGAATTTTGTAGTCGTTATCGGGGAACTTCTGCAATTCGTCCATGACAGATAAACGCTGGTGTCCGCTGACTACGGTAAGCCCGGTACGCTTGTTCACTACAATTCCACCGACCAATCCGAACTTCTTGATACCACGCTTTAATGTCTTACGGGATTCGTCCGACAGTTTACGAGGATTATAGTCTGCAAAGTGAATGGCAGAACGATTAAGTTCTACCGATTCGCTCTTTATGTATTTACTTAGTTCCATGTTAGCCGTTGCTTAAACCTCTTGAAGCTAATCTGCGACTTACATTTAAAGTAGCCTTTGTTATTCGGGCGTTATTAGCTTCATATCGGCTACGATTCACTCCAAGATTATACGCTTCATTCGTTCTATTAAGACGTGAAATCCTTTGTGATAGTGATTCGGTTCTATTTCTTCTTCTAACTCGGCATTCCTCCTATTAATTTTGTTTGTTATAATATTCCCAAAGCACTCTTTCAGCCATCGGGAAAACTTTGTAAATTCTCTGTAAGTCCTGCGGGTAATTCTTCTCCATCCAAAGCATGCAATCAAGGTTGAAGCCTACTCCCGAACTAGCTTTGAGTGAATATCGGATTGGTTCTGGTAAGTTGTGCTGCCTCATGTAAGCAAGAATATCCTTTTGCGTCCAATCAGCCAAAGGATAAACCATACCGTTATTCTCGTAACCGTTGGATTCATACCCTTTCAGCATCAAACGTCTATTCATGCCATCGGCTTTTTTCATTCCCAAGAATGTGTAACAAGCACCATACTTTAACTGCATAGCTTGTACTATATCCGCAAGTTTCAGCAACTTTACTTTTGGATTAGGGACACAATACAACCCGCCACGAAGAATGTAAGTAAGGTTCCAGTGAGGTACTTGCACGAACTCAATCTTTGGATATTTGGCTTTAGTCCAGCCAATCCACCGGTTAATGTGCTCCAAGTCCTTAACAAAGTACATAAAGACACATACGATACGATCAAACTTTGGATAGATTAAATCAAGTAAAACAAGTGAATCTTTACCTAAAGATAAAAACAGTAAAGCCTCACTCGATTTTACCCGAATGAGGTTTATATACTGGTTCGCTTGCTCTACCTTATTCATAGCTAACCACCTGATAATCCAAATGAAACACGGAGGTCACTGTAACGCTGTCTACGTGAACCTAACTGGGTGGCACTTGCCGTCCCCCTACGATTGGCTACTAATCTACCGCCAGCCCCTGCGCCATTCATGTTTCTGCGCGGTCCGGCTACTCTGTTTACTCTTCTTGCGACTCAGCAATAATTTTTAAATTAAACAATCAATCTATATGTTTCTCTAACACCTTTCCTAAAGTATAGTCCATTTGGGCAGCTAAATATTCTTCGCCCTGATACTCATAAACAATATCGTCACCATTTTCGTCTGTGAGGATTGATGCTTCTGCGTTCTTAACTTCAATGATGATATACGGACGTTTGCCTTTGTATTCGCCTGTAAGAAGTTTAATAGCATCGTACTTGATAGGCTTCAGTTCTATTTCGCCCTCTTCAGGTAGTTCTTCATCAGCTTTATACTCTTTACCGCCACATAGGTAAGTGATATACTTCTTTGCGTTGGTAGGTCTGATTTCACGGTATTCGTGAGTTTTCTTACCTGCTAAAATCTCATCAAAATACTTTTGCTTAATCGAAAACGTCAATACGTTCATAATCGTGTCAATTTTAAAAGTTAATAATCGTAGTTGCGGGACAGGGATTCGAACCCCGGACCTTCGCCAAGTCAAAGCGACAAGCTGACCACTGCTCTACCCCGCGATAGTACCTCAAAGATACTATCACAACCAAAGATAACGAAATAGATTTAGATTTCAAGACGAACAATCAGCCGAATGTTTGATATTTAACCAAGTATCACGCTTTTCTCTGCATTCTACCAGCGTCGGGGCTACTGTAGCAAACAGATCGCCACTTTCAGTACGGTAGTCGTACTGATACATTTTCACTCTCTTACCTTTCAACTTAGTGCTGTAGGTGCAGTAATTCTCTTTACCTGGTTGGCATACACTGCAACCGTCTTTATTTATTGAGTTCATAATCATTTAAATTGTTTGTTTTATAAACATATACTTAGTGTAACAATCATAACCGTTTGCTTTAAACTTATGCATGTAAGCACCATCTACAAATGGATATGGATAATTCTTAAAAATACGGTGATATTCTTCTTCTGTGAACACCCTATCCCTGTTTTGTCCATCTATGGCAAAAGGCTGATTCATCAAATCTGGTTGGCAGTTTAAGAACTTAGGGGCGTAAATCTGCACCTGTATTGTACCTATTTTCATCATCGTATATCTTTAAGCGTTAATACCAACTGCATTTTTCATAAACCCGCCAGCCTGTTCAACTGACATATTCAGTTTCTTTTGAATCAAGATAAGCATAGAACTAACTTCTTCTTTTGTATCTAAGTTGCCTTGCACAAACTCTGACATGATGAATTTCTCTATCATTCTTTGTTTAATAACTGATACTTTTGTTTTCATAATCGTGTTATTAAAGGTTCATATATAAACAAGTCAAATCACACTCTTCATCGTAGTCATATTCTAAAGTTACAGGGGCGAAATATTTTTGGATCTTTTTTGCTGCTACCTCATTTTTACCCTCAAAAGAGAAGGTAAAAGACTTTTTGCCTCTGATCGTTATTTCAACTAGTACGCCTGCTACCTTTGTCATATTGCTTTCAAGTTCTTGTTTTGGCATAGTTTTCTATATTACGCAGGGCTTTCGCCCTGCCGGTTGATGTTATATTATTTAATGCCGCAAAGTTTTGAAACTTTCAATAACTCTTTATCGGCCATAAATGCGAGATTAAAGAATACACCTTCATCAAAAGGCTTGTTTTGCAGTATAGCTGCTGATTTCATTTCACCCATAATTTGAGCTATCAAACTACCTCTCACCTTATCACTCATTCTTGCTTTCATAATCGTATATCTTTTAATTGTTATTACTTCGTTTCTGGTGATGCAAAGATAGTATATTACGATACGTATGATACTATTTATATAGTTAATAAATTATAAATATATTATTTTACGTAACACATACTAATTATATGCGTATATTTGCACCATGGAAAAGGAAGATAAAAGAAGAGTTATACACGTAGAAATGAAAACAACTGGTAAGCATAGATATTTTGCTTCACCTGCTGCCATCTATGATGTATTTTCAAGCCAGGAACTTGGAATAGCCCGGCAATCACTTCTGAACTACTGGCAAAAGACAGAAGAACCTTATGAAAATGCTGTTTGCATAATCAGGAAGGGAGAATTAGAACGAAAAACTAAAATTAAAAAAGAAAAATAGCTATGCCATACTGGTTACAATTTACACTATTCGCGATTATTTCAGGATTAGTTCAGTATATAATTGCCTTCTTTAAGAAGAAAGGGGAAAATCTTGCCACAAAACAGGATATTAAAGGTATCACCGACAGCATTAAATCAGTTGAGTCAAAATATAATAGCTCGTTAGAGGCATTTAAAATGGAATTACTTAATGAACACGAATTCTCAAAATCACTTTTTGAAATATGCAATAATTTAGACAAAGAATTAATAAACTGTCTAATCAAATGTAAAAAAGATATTGAAATGGATGGAAGCTATGAGGCAGAAGGAGAATATGGAAATGCTCTTAAATCTATCAACGATTTAGGAGATTTTCTACATAGTTACGAATCTAGATATTCAAATTTAAAGGACTTCAACAAACTGATAAAAGAATGCGATAATATGTATGCAGTCTATATTGATTTTAAAAGTGGAACATCAATTCAACATACAAACTATCGTCCAGTAACAGAAAAAGCTCAAAAGCTTATAAAAAACATACTTAAAACAATAATTCCACCAATCAAAGTTAGTAACATAAAAGAGCCGGAGTTTAGTGCTCCGGCTCACTAATTGATTAGCCCTTTGAATTTCAAACGATTTATTATTTCGGTGTAAAGATACTCTATATCCTGCCGGAAGTCCTTATATTGTTGATAGAGAAAAGAAACATCTGCAATATTGTTCGATATAGTACAAGGTCGAACGTTAGGGAAAACTTCTTCAAGAACCTTTCTCACTCCATTAGGCATACGACCACCCGCCAATACACTTGGAGCGAATAAGAATAGAATAATAAAAAGAAATTTCTTTCTCTGTGTAATACTCTCAACATCAGGGAGGGGATCTATCTCTGAAAGTATATCTTTGAACATTTCATGTACAACTGGAATTAGATCTGAATCCTTCAATAAAGGAGTAGATAATTCACTCTCTCTTTCTAATAATCTCCGTTTTTTTTCTCTGATTGATTCCAGTTCTGAAACTATTGAAAATTCTTTTACCATAGCACGATTATTTTAAAAGTAAATAGTATATTTGTATCATAATCGTGTAAGATTTGGGAGAATTAATGCTTGGTCGTGCTCGCAGATTCTCCCTTTCTATTTTAAAAACCTATTCCTTTTGAGAATGGCTTTATTTTTCTTATCTACTTCCCTACCCCATATTGAAGCGTTATAGATAGCTATGGCGTACGATCTAAGCTCTTGGCTATTTGAAATAAAATCGACCCTTAGTGCTTTTTTCATAGCTTCAGCATAGAGGTTCTGATCTAGTTTATCCATTTGAATTTATTATTTGATTTATCATTTTCTAAAAAACATATCTCCCGAAATGGACCGGGCTGTATCATCACCTGTTAACCGGATGTACCGGAAGAAGTTTTGCTCCGTCCGATGTCCCGTAAGATTCATTATCTCTAGTGTTTTCATCCGGCCGGTGAGATACATATTTGTCGCCGCACTTCTTCGGGCTGTGTGGCTACTGATAAGCTCCCACTTTTCACGGGTAACAGTAATAAGTCTACCACCTTTAGTATAAGAGTAAGTCACCAGATCATTCAAACCGATTTCCTTCATTATAACTTTCAGATACTTGTTGACGTATTGAATACACAACCCTCTTGGGATGAAACCACCATACTTGGCATAGATTTCCTTCACATAATCATGCGCCGGGACCTTGACATCTACATTCGTTTTCTTTGTCCGGATCACTATATAACCGTTTATCAGGTTCTGGCTTGTCAGTCTCGAATAGTCAGAGTAACGCAAGGCAGTAAGGCAACCGAGTATAAACATATCCCTGATTCTTTCCTTTGCTTTCCGCTTATCCTGCCTTTCAAACTTATAGTAATATATCCTAGTAATCTCATTCATTGAAAGGAATACCGCATTTGTAGGCTCACATTTCAAATCAATTTCATCATAGGTAACATCTACTGCATAGTTATATTGCGATGCTCGTCGAACAAGGGACTGAATCTTCTCGATATATCCGACTATCGTGTTATGCCGCAGACCTTGGTCCTCTAAGTAGATAATGAAATCGTCTAAGAATTCTGCTGTTACCGAATTGGTGAATATGTCACAATCAAATTCTTCAGAAAAGCCTTCGATGTGTTTGATTATAGCATCGTAGACTGCGGCATAATGTTCAGACTTGCGCCTGGATCTCTTTTCAAGTACTTCCCGGATGAAGTCAGTGAAGAATATTCCTTCAAGTGGCTTCTCCTGACGGAAGTGATTAATATAGTCCTTTCTCGCATGGCGGGTCGGGACCGGTTGTGATAATTGTAATGCTTTGGCCGTATCATTTTAAAGGGTTATCATTGTCGTCCTTATCTAGGGAAGAATCCCCGCTTATCTCTATTCCATCATCACAGGCTTCGTTCTCACAGAATGTTTCCTTTTGATGAAATTCACACCAGCCATCACCGAATGAATCTTCATTGGTAAATAGCTTACACTCGCTGCATACTTGATCTTTGTTCATCATTTAATTGTTATACGATTATTATTTAGGTGAGTTTTTCCATAAAGCAATAGCCTCATTCATTCGTTTTTTCCATTTATCTTTCTTTCCGTATATATCGTATGAGGTGCTTTCATAGGCAATAGGTTCTCCAAATCTGAATTCCTGTGGCTTATGATTTTTATCTCCATAAGTCCTGACTATAAATCCAGCTTCACGATTAAGGAACATCTGTTTATCACGCTCGCAATCATAAATATCATAGATATCACCTCTACGAAACTTGTATCCTTCTATTTCTATTATCTCATTAACATTTGAATCCTCTGACCAAAGCACTGTTCCTGTGTCCGAGTCTATCAGTTCCCAATGAGAATGTTCACCATTATCAGCGAACTTCTCTATTACTTTCGGTTTATTCATTTGTATTCAGGTTAAGAGCCTCATGATGGGTGAACATCTATTTAATTGCCGGATTTCTACCGTCCCATCCGTTATTGGCTCGTTTCTAATTTTGTTATTAATCAATTATTTTTTATTCTCTTTATATCTTCTGAAAGGTTCCACACAGTTTGAGTTCTTGTATGATAATCGCTCCAACTGCCAAAACCTAAAGGAATACGGCTTGCAGGGGTTAAGTAACCTTCTTTCACTAACATATTGGCATATCTAGTGAAATGCTTCTGGGCAACTCTAAGTTTTATATTCTTATCATAGAATTTGTCTATAAAAATTCCTAAATCATCACTTAGATGCCAATTAGTAACCCTTTCATTTTTATAAGCTACACTTCTTATATATTCTAATTTTTCAGATTTGCTCATTTTTAAATTTTATTGAACTATTCTACAAATACATTCGATTAGCAACATGAAAAAGGTAATGGCAAAAAGATATTTCCAAAATCGAATTTTCTTTTTAATTCCTTCTTCATACTTTCTATACATCTTGTCAAAAAGTATTTGACAATCATCTTTGTAATACTTAAATTTCTCTTCCACATAGCCTGCAATATCATCAACGATTGCATACTTTATCCTTTCTGGAACAGACATCGGATACCCCCTTTCCCCATAATTCAATTCAGTTATAACGCTATGCCCTACAAGCTCCTCAACACCTCTTATTCTAAATTCCAGTTTGATAGGATTCATACCATCATTGAGATAGTTCCTGAATTTCTTTTCGGCAAGTTTTTCTATTTTCTCACCATTCATTTTTGCCATTCGTTCTATTTTAAGAAAATATGCTTCATCCACAACATAGGCGTTTGAATCAAATTTATATCTAAACTTTATTTCGCTCATATTTATTCAGTTATGATTAAAATGGTAAATCATCTTTTGTATCATATTTATCCAAAAACGCCTGCGCATCCTTTACTTGCCTACCTGTATATTCATCAGGACTATTCACTATACGCAAGCTGTTTTCATACTCCTGAATACCAGCAGCTAGGAAGTCTTTACTGTCTACAAACTGCTTTGCCTTTTCAAGTACATCGACGGCTTTCTCACCGTCACCGACTTCCAACTCAATACCAACTACTTCATTCTGGTAATTGCCAAGATTGAAACATTTTTGATAATAAATCTTTGTTGCTTTCATTTTCTTCTATGTTGTATTCCTAATAATTGAATACTTTTTTATTTGTTTTACGTAAATCCTTGATAATTCTTCAAGAACTTGCAAGGGTTAATTATTGAAATAGTGTTTGCTGTACTTGTGGCAATACGAATTTATTCGCATCAGCAAAGAATTTTTTTTTAATCTCGAATCCGTATGCTTTGCGTCCCAACTGGGCGGCAGCTAATAAAGTTGAACCACTGCCGGCACATGGATCAATTACCACATCGCCTTTATCGGTGAATATTTCAATTAACCTACGAAGAAGTGGAACCGGCTTTTGTGTTGGATGCACTTTGGGCGTTTCATTATCTCTTACCCAATCAAAGCAGTTGAATATCATCCGACCGTCATTGTTGAACTTTGGAAGTTTTTCACGATAAAGAAGTAAACCGTACTCACAGTTTCCTACTACTTTCATGTTTGCCTTTAAGACCTGTGCGGAGAAATCTTTCCGGAATACAAGATTGATATAATTATTTAACCCATATCTTTTACCAAGTTCGATGTATCGAAATTGATCTTCAAACTCACAAAAGATTATCATGCAAGGTGCTTTACCTTTATCCTTTGGCTCTTTTACAAGCATCTGGGAACAGAAATGCATAAATTCTGCCGGGCGGAAATCTTTATCGGTATCAAAGAATTCTTTACCCGCCTTATCGCTTTCTCCATTCTTATTATCACCATCCACATACCATGAGGGATTAGAGGCATACGCATTATTTCCTAGATTGTAAGGGACATCGGCAATAATTAACTGCGCTTTGGGGATTCCATAAACTTTGTAGTTCTGGAAATGGTCATTGTATAGTTCTATATCTTTCATATCTTAATTGTATTTATCAAGTAGTCCGCCAACCGGTAGACTAACAGGTAAAATAAGATGTTCACTCCTATGAGAAGGAGGATGTTTAGGAGTATTTTCATATTTTAGAAACTAGAATTTTAGTTATTAAAAATATGGGCGAATACACTTTTTTCATCGGACAATTCAAGTCCTAGCTGTGAAGGATGACTCTTGATGTAGTTATAGAACGCAAACATTTTCTTGTCATCATCACCGCATCTATCTACTAATAACCGGATGAAGGCTAGGAGACAATCAGAGTCATTTCCAAAGTTCTCTTGTGTGGAGAATTGGGTTTTGTCTACATCTTGTTTCAATTTCCGGATCGCGGCTATTGCTGTGTTGAAGTTATGTTTAGCGTTGTAACGTAATTCATAGCCTTGCTTTCTCATTTCACTTCTTAAATCGTAGAGAAGAGTTTCTACGACATCTGTTAACACGTATGCTAAATTTAGCGTCGTGTTAAGGTTTGTTGTTCCTACTAACATGATTTTATTTGTTTCTAATTTGAATAAATCCTCGTTTTTCAGTTTCTCTAAGGAGTTCCATATCTTCCTCCTTGATATTGCAAGGTGTTTCTCGGTTGACACTCATATAGGATGGAATACCGAACTTCTTTCGTATCTTGTCTATAGTGTTCCGGTCTTTGGTATTCCAACATATTGTAACATTCATTTTCTCAAACTTTTTCCTTTAAATTTTACCCGTGTAGTAATGGAAACCAATCTATCCATGGTGCGCTCTCCGTATTTTTGAGAGATTTCGTCAAGTGACAGATTGGTGGTTAATATCAGGAGCTTCCCTCGTTTTTCCGCTTCATCCACAATTTCGCAGAAGGCAAGTCTTTTCTCACCAAATTTCACACTTAGGTTCTCTGTTCCGATATCATCTATATAGATGATATGTTTTGCTTTTACCCCATCTATATCAGCGTTCATTTGTTGAGCATCATAGCAGGCTACTATCTTTCGGCAATAGTGATTCAGAAGCAGGGGGATGATCTTCCAACAGATAAGGGATTTTCCCCGTCCACAATTGCCATGACATAAAAGCCCACGTCCGTTGTTTCCGGAAAGCCATACGGCTATTTCTTCGTATTCTGGTAACCATTCAGCATTTTCCGTGAAATAGTTCAGCCCATACCAAAGAACATTTTTTGCATTCGGTATCGCTATGTTCACAAGGTTAGGGACGGGATTAAACCCGGTCTCTTTGAGATTGTTGATTGTTTTTTTGAAGTCTATTTGTTCCATCTTTCCTCCCATTTTCTTTCTTGTGGTGAATCGTATTTATCAGGGGAATTGTTATTGAGAACTACCCCGATGTCAGTAGCCGGTTTAGCAAGCATTCTCTCCTTGCTTGCCCATGTGGCTAACCTTTTGGGTAACTCCCAGGTCTTTTCAAGCTCATAGCGCATTTTAGTTTCTGATTTATTCAGCTCTGACCAATAATCGAAGAAAGCCCGTATCATATCTTTCGGGTATTTACCGACATAGGGAATTAAGGACTGGTAGAAAGAATTTTTTCGAGTGAGAGTAGCGGCTTTAGCCGCGTCTTTCTTTGCTACTCCGTTAGGAGTAGTTTCTTTTATATTCTCTTCTTTCTTATTATTTGGGTTAGAGGTGGGTTGCTCTTTTAGTAAGTGGGTTACTTGTTGGGTTACTAGGTGGGTTACAAGTTCCTGTAAATTACCATCTATCAATTGATTAGGTGAGTTGCAAGGTGGGTTGTTAGGTGGGTTTTCCATAACTTCACCGTTGTACTTTTCAAAATTGACGAGAGTAATCACATTGATCCCTTGACTGTTATCAGTAGTAATCATCTTTTCTCTTTTCAGTTTTCCGAGGAAAGATTTAACCCATTGTTCAGATCTTCCCCATTTTTTAGCAAGAAATCTATTGGATGCAGGATATTGCCCTCTTTCCCATGTTACTTCATAACACCCGATGCGCGACGTAGTCGGTGATGCCTCAAATCGTGCTGCCTGTATCAAGTCAATCCACGCTTCGCACTCACTAAATGCCCGGGCGGCCTGCCATATCTTGTTATCAAAGAATGAGCGAGATAGTTTAATAAATCCTTTATCCATAGTTTCAGAATCTCACGTTAGTTAATTGTCTTCCTTTAGAGCAAACTACCCATTTACCGTTACCACTATCAAACAACCTTAAATCAGAGACTTCGCCAAAGCGTTTGATGTTACCACATAAATCCACAATCCAGCCACATTCTTTGGAAGGATGGGGGCGGATAGCCCGACCGACTATCTGATACCACATAGCAAGTGACATCGTGGGACGTGCCATAACAACAGTGTCAAGTTCCGGATAATCAAAACCTGTAGTCAATACTCCGACATTCGCTACTACTGGTATTTCTCCTGTTTTGAAATGTTGGAGAATCATTTCACGAGTGGCTTTTGGGGTATCACCGGATACAATAGCGCAGCCAGGTATTGAATAGGTTAGTCGCTCCGCTTCTTTCAGGAACCGGGTAAATACCAAAATGCCTTTTCGTTTACCTCCGGCTTTGGGATTCATCAGCCTTTGAACGATATGGACGAGATAACCGTAAAAGTCTATACGCTCATATTCTCTTTGTACTGACTTATCGGTGTAGTCGGCACCGGTAGTATTTACCCTCAAGTTGAGTTCGTTCCATCCCGATGGATTCATCGGGTAGTAGTTCAATTTCGCCAAATAGCCCATATCAAGTAAGGTCGATACCTGTACATGGTAAATGACTTCTGAAAAGACATGAGGTTTTGTCCGAGTGATGAATTTTAGCATAGAGCCAAAGTTTCGGCTGGAAGACAATCTATAAGGAGTTGCGGTAAGCCCTAACACCTTACACTTAACCGCTTCAAAGAAATCCTTATACATCCCTTCTTTAGGATTTACAAGGTGGCATTCATCAACGATGATGTTCTTGAAGTGAGTAAAGAGTTCAGGATGATTCTTTACCGATCCGATGGTAGCAAATGTTATCCGGTTTATCTCTTTTGAATTGAAAGAAGCCGAATATATACTACAGTCGAGAATACCGTATGAGCATAGCTTTTTGAAATTTTGCTCAAGTATTTCCTTGCTCGGCTGGAATACTAAAGTATGTCCGTCAAGTCTTGCAGCTATATCCGCAATGATAAGCGACTTTCCCGATCCTGTAGGCAATACCATGATGGCGTTAGTTTTCTTTGCCTTGTTGCTGAAGAAAGAAACGGCTGAATCAGATGCTTTCTGTTGATAATCACGTAGTTTGTACATTGTCTGCTCTTCTTTCTGTAACGGTTCTGATTCTTCCGAGTTTCATTATCTCATCGCACATCCAAGTATATCCACAGAAACCTTTAGATTTCCGCATTATTTTTTTAGATTCGCTTGGTGTAACATATCTGACTTCCACATTTGCTACCCATCCATCGCCAAAATCATAATAGAAGTTTCCTTCTTTTAGATTTGAATAGATTGGCTTTCCACGTCTAAATGCAACCTGCGAATAGGCATATAAATTTCCTTCTCCAGTCCATTTACCATTCCATGAATTGTTTTTGGGCATAGTGAGGATAAATAAAGCTACTGTCTTATTTTCTTTCTTTATCGGTGTAAGCTTATACTCAATTCCATCAATGATTGTTGTTCTCATAGTCCTTTCTCCTTTCTAAGTTTTTTATTAAGTGCCTTGTAATACTTGATTAGCTGCTTATAATCAAAATCTGATATTTTGGAAGTATTAGCAGCTTTCACCTTTAGTAAATCAAATTTCTGTTGCCCGATTTTAGCAATCAGATTCACCCGATAGCCTTCCAAATGATCGGCTTTGAAGCGGTTGCAGTGACGGCATTCTGCATGGCAATTATCTTCATTGAACCGTGTAGCCAGATGCGTGCGGCTGAAATAATGTCCGCAGTCTGCCTGCTCGAAAGGCTTTATCTGCCCGCATGAGATACAGCGGAAATATCCGTTCGGCATACAATCACGAAGCCGGATAAAAAGGGAAAACTCCTTGTCGAGTTTAGCTTTCAAATCCGGCTTCTTCTTTACTGTTACCCCAGCCTTATCAAACAAGGGTAAAGGCTTGTCTTTCTTCTTAACCTTGGTTCTTTTAATGTAATATGGCATCTCATTCGTTTTTTAATTCAACTCCCAAGCATAACACCTTGTCAGACACACCTATATCGTCAAATTCTAGTTCTGGATATTGAGTTTCGTATGGATAAGGATATATTCGACCATACTTGTTATGCAACTCTTTTATTTCATCATCCGATAATTTGCGCCTGATTCTCATTTCTATTTCGTAATCGTCAGAAAGATTTTCAATAACCTTTCTAAGCTGGCCTACTGTTTTGATTTTATCTATTGCCATAATCTTTTTAATTAAAAGCCCCGAAGCGTATTCTCCGGGGCGAAACCATTATTTATTATCCCATGCCATTGATGTGTGGCTCACATTAATGAGGGATAAGCAGGAGTCGAACCTGCACAAGTATCGTCCGCTTTCTCGCTTTCGTCCGTAGATTGGTTATCCTACGATATTTAAACTACTCAACCTGTTACTAACAGCTACGGTCTTGATGGCTTCCGTTCCTATGCGCACTTGGAATTTCAGCTCATTTAGTCTTCCTGTGACTATTATCCCTGTGTAAACGAAATCTATACTTCAATGATTACAATATCCGGTGCAATCTGTCTGATTGCATCCAATTGTTCGTCAATAACTTTGTTTTTGTATTCCTCAATGGCTTCATTTGCACCAGCGGACACAAGAGAAAGAGATACATCACGACCATCAACATCAGCGTAAATCTCGACCTCAATTTCTTCGCAAGCAAATCCTTTGAAAAGAGGGATATTCAGTTTGAAAGATTTCGGCAAATTGGAATCAACCACCTGCGAGTAGTTATCAACTTTGCTGCCGTTTTCTTCTTTGCTGCGCTCGATGTCTTGGTTTATTTTAGCTTTGAAGTTCTTCAGGGTAGAGACAAGCATCATATTTTCAGATTTGTCTTTGAAGAAAGCACGGTGCATCTTGAAGAACTTAGATAACTTGATTGGTTCCCATTTCTTTTCAGTGTTGATACCGAACTCCAGCATTTCTTTTGAAGCCTGTAAAATGCCTCTAATGTCAGCTTGGTAATAGTTCGTTTCGTCAATCGTTAAAGCAATGCCCATTGCATCACGGTTTACGATAATATTTGATGCTTTCTGATTAATTAGTTCAATGCGCTTTTCCAACCATCTGAAAGGAGCATCAATAGTACCTTCTATTACAACTCTTTCAGGTTCTTTTATCTCCAGTAGATCGGGTGCTGCTCCCTCTCTTAATACAACTTCGATTGGTGCACCGCTATAATCTTTCGGCACAACCACATTTAATTTATTTTCACTCATGATTCTGTTCCAGTTTTACGGTTAATATTAAAAATAGTTCTTTGCATTTCCTGCGGCATGATAGGACGGGAATAAACCAGTTCACCAAGCTTGTTGTAATACCCGGCCATCTTTTCTTCATGATAGAGAATTTTCACACACTCTTCATTTTCAACATATTCAGAGCCTTTCTTTATATTTTCAAGAAGTTCCTGTTTCCTTTCATTCAAAGGCTTTAGATCTGCCTTAAATGCTTCCATTGCTTCTTTTTTCTCTATCTCAATATCATTAATTTGAATTGAGGTTTCAGCAAGAGATTCTTTCTTTTGAGCCAACTCATCCGGTGTAAAGCGATGAGTATAGCCAATCTCTTCCACTGCATCGGCATTGTCCTGTAAGAACTGCCATCTATCCTTTTCGGGGATTTCTTGACCTAAAAATTTATCCATATAGTAGTTATTTATAAGTTACTTCACCATATTTTCCTATTACTTTTCTTGCCGTCCCTCCAGTATTGTACACAGGGATACAACTTATTTCCGACATCTTTTTGGCTTGGTTAGTTCCTGGCTTTACAAGAAAGCCAAACTTATTGTACTCTGCGTTAGTACCACTCTTTTGAGGATTAAAGAATCTCGCTACATCATTGGGAAATTTTCTCTTTTTCATAAAATTCTATTTTAAATAAATTCTTTGTTACGTTCAATTTCTTGCTGGGCATATATCAGCATTTGATGCTCATTAGCAGCCGGAAGATAAATACCGGCCTGTGCAGTGCTCCAATTACGGAAGCGATCAATAGACAAAGTCATTTCACCTGTTGTCAGTTCGGCTGAACTGCGCAAATAGGTTACTTCTTTGCCAGCCTTATTAATCGTCTTTCGTTCAAACAGATCACGGTTGCAGATCCTTTTGTAGAAGTCTACTTTAGCTTCGTCAAGGCTGCAACCGTATTCACTACCAAAGTACCCTAAAAGAAGATGTAAATAAGAGTTTTGAGCGAGGGTGCGATTAGGTAGCTTCTTCTTTACCTCCACAATAGCACGCTCCTTAAACAGTCTATTCACATATTTTTTAAACTTCGGTATTTCATAATGATTTGATAAATTAAATATCATTTTTCTTTTTCCAAATATAGCCACCAGCCGTTTTCCTTTTGCCGAGCGTACAAGCATTGATACTTGATGTAGCAACTTGTGTTTCAAGAGAAGCCACTTTTGCACTTTCAAATTCAGCTATATAATTCATTTGTAATCCAAATTGCACAACTGGAATTGAATGAGTTATAGACATCTTTCTTTTAGAAAAACTTGAATGCTTTTTATTATACATTGGATGCTTTTCCCCTTTTCGGCTCATTGACATTCGTTTTTTAGTTTCTGCATTGATAACTTTACCTTTAGCAGATTTACTAAAACGGCTTTTAGTGATAGGATTATTATTGTTTTCCGTACGAGTTACCCACCTTAAATTACAAACATTATTATCCGTTCTAATTCCATTAATGTGGTCTACCTCTGGTTTATTAAATGGATTGGGGATAAAAGTTTCTGCAACAATTCGATGTAACAGTCTTTTATCTTTTCTCAAAGTAACATAAACATATCCGTTCTTTACTCCAACATTTGGAGTAAGTACCTTATTAGGATTCCGAACTTTACCTGTATTAGAAACTTGATAATATCCATTATAACCTTTTACTGTTTTCCAAATCTCTTCCATATCATTCTTCAAATCGAACAGCATACATTAAAAGGGTAAATTATCCTTTGTATTACCATTTGCATCAACAGGAGGCGGAAAGTCAGGTACTTGATATTGCTGGTCTTGATACTGTTGTGGTTGCTGGGCCGGTTGTTGTACCGGTGCGACTTGTGGGGGTTGCGATATACCGCTACGCGCTTCTATTTTGTAGCATCGAATAGATACCATACGTTTAAGTTCTCCATTCAGGTTCGTCCATGAACGTCCCTGTAAAATGAATGATACAGTAACGACCTCTCCATGACTAAAACGGTCAAGTTCTGCACATTTATCACCCGAGAACTCTAAAGGAAGAATGTTTTCATACTCACTACGCTCACCCGTATAAGGGTCGTAGGTGGTAGCATCTAAAATAAATTCCCGTTTGGTAAATGGAGATCCACCATTTTTGGATGGAATTTGAACGGTTTGCCCGATTTCGATTATTCTTCCAGTTATTTGATTTGCCATTAATTTTCTCCTCCAAATATTTTTTTATCAGTGATTAAACTTCTGTTTTCTTCCAAGAACTGGATAAACTCTTCACAATGGTTAGTGAGAATTGGTATATCACGTTCGGGGACGAAAACATAGGTTTCAGTATAGGTATCTACCGGGTAGCCAGCCTTGCTAAATTCAAGTATATTATACTCGAATGTCCGTATATCGTTGCCGTTCTGAATCAAAGCATACGGGTAAACGAGGTGTTGAAAGTGAGTTTTGAACTTTCCAACACTGTAACTGCCTGTGGTCTTTATATCGTGGACGGTGGTAGGCATTAATTCGTCAATGTTACCATAAACTAGGACATTGCCGAATGCAGTAGGTAGGATTGCTTCTACTCGCTGCTGAGTTAGAGCACCTTTGAAGTAGTTGGCAAACTCACGGCAGACAGAGATAGGAAAAGTAAATACCCTGTTGTTGTAAGTAGCCTGATAAGACAAATCATCTGCTGTCCTCTCTACAATTATATCTTTTGGCTTTCTATTCTCTATCAAGGCATCTACCAATTCATTGAAGCAAGTACCCCTGTCCGCTTTCTCGTTATCGAAAGGTTTGCGGTTGATACGGTCTATCAGTTCTTGAAACTGTTGTTCGTGAAATTCTTCGGGAGTATGGGGAGGATTTTCACTCCATCCCCAATACTTCTGCCAAATTACATCACTATGAATGTAATCATTGAAAGCATCCAAAATCGTCGCATACAGCTTATAAGATATTTTACTCATATTCAAACCTCCATTTATACCCTTTATAAGTTTTCTTTTTGCCTCTGCAACATCTTGAGATAAGAGTACAGAAGTAGCCCAATTCTTTTTCGACATGATAAGCAGACTTCCATTTCCGAATTACATTTCCATCTAAATCACACTGCAAAACTGGCTTTCTGCTGTTTCGTCCATTTTCTCTGGCATGATGTATATTATCCATTATACTCATCCATTCAATATTACACAGCCTGTTATCTGTCTTATCAAGGTTTTTATGATTTACAGATTTCAGATTCAAAGGATTTGGAATAAAAGCTTTTGCCACTTCTTGATGGAAACGGATTGTGTGAGCCTTGTTCTCTTTTGATAAAACCACATATAAATAACCATTATTTGCAGCCCTTGGCACTCTTATTCGTTCTTTCTTATTACCCCTTGGGAGGCTTTTAACTCTCCCAAGGCTGCTTACCTGATACAATCCCTCGTAGCCTTGAATGTCTTTCCAAACTTCGTTAGGCTGCTGCTTCATATTTCTTGATTTCTTTGTTGAACTTCAAACCAAGTTGTTTCACTTTTGCATTGAGAAGCTGTGCAGCCATAGCCTTAGAGCTACCTACATGCTCAAAAGAATCAATGTTAGAAACAAACTCGTTAGCACTCACATCGTCAGTTACAAGCTCTATCTGTTCCTTGATTTCTTCAATCACCTTATTGTACTTCGCTATCTCTTCTTGTTTAGCTGCCAAACGTGCCATATGCGGCTTGATTACGTAATCCATGATTGCAGTGTTGTTTGCGGTCGGGTTGCCGTTGTTATCCAATATGGTAGGGATATTCATTGTAGCCGGAAGATTACAGGTATTCTTGCCATCATTACGACTAGTCGGATCAAATGTTATTGTTCTCACACGTCCTTTTGCTTCGATATAACCCAGTAAGTCAAGCTCTGTGACGATTGAATTATAGTTCTTCTCTCTCAATGCTGGGATGAATACCGTATCATCTCCTTCTTTTCGTGTATCTCGGTGAGCTACAAAAATGATGTGCTTGTTTAAGGCTGATATTTCACGGACAAACCAAGAAAATTCTGCATTTATACCGTTCCAACTGCTAATATTAGGAATACCACCGTTGCACTTATAGTCGATAATGTAATCCATCATCTTACCTATGGTATCTACTACGATTGTTTGGTAGGCGGATAAATCCTCTCTCAATACGTTCTTTATGTCAGTCCAAGAAGTTATCTGAACTGTGTCAACTTCTCTTAAGTGAGCATTATTGATACGCTTTACACCGTTGTCAAAGTCAAGTAACAGAGGTTTAGGAGCACTCAACGCATACGTTGATTTACCCATACCTGCTTGACCGTAAACCATCATTTTAATATTTGTCTGAATATTTAATTCAGTGCTTTTTTTGATAAGACTCATAATCGTAAAAATTAAAGGGTTAATTATATTCTTTGTTCTTTAGAATCAATAGCGTAAAGAAGTACATCACAAGCATTGATTGCATAAGGAGACATTTTCGTGGTTCCGGTCTTTTCTGCACGTATTTTCTTTTCTGCTATCAGCTTTTCAAGTCTATAACGACCGCCTACAAACTCTTTTGCCTGCTCTTTATTGAGAGAAACTCTGCTACCTATTCGATAGAGAGTATTTAGTTTTGCTTCTGCATTCATTCTAACCTCCTTGTTCTTTCAATAGTTTCAACTCTTGTTCTTCTTGCCCTTCTCATATCACTCTGTTCGTGATAAAGTGAAAAAGAAAAAAGGCATAAAAAACAGCAAGCAACCGCAGAACGAGCAATAAGAGAGAAGTCCATAGTAAATTTCATTCCTGTCATTCGTTCATAAAACATTGTCGCCAGCTCTCTTCCGTTTCTAATTCGAAGAATTCTGAAAGCCTCTTGCAGTTGGTTATTTATCGTGCTCAACGCCCTGCATTTCATCGAAGCTATTTCCTTCTTCTCATACCCCTGTGCGTACATTCGTGCTGTAACCTCACATTCAGGTGTAAGTTCTGTTAATACTCTTTCCATAATCGTGTAAGTTGATTGGTTACGATGTTCTGGTAACTATAACAATGCCTTTTTCTTTGAATGATTCAGACTTCCATTTCTTGCCTTCATTGTAATGTTTGGCGTTCAAAAGGGATACATTGTTACGAATTGTCTCTAATGAAGATATTGGCAACTTGATTGTTGCTCCTTTCTTCATAGTTTTCATTTTTTCTTTGTTACTTACTTTTTCCATAAGCTGTTTTTTTAATTAGTGATTGTGGATAAGCCTCGATTCGAACGAGGATGAGCTTTACTGCTAATAAGAGAGAGTCCCGGCATACGTTCCGTGCGTCTTCCAATTCCGCCACTTATCCAATTAAAAAGGTGCACTATCTTCACAGACAATACACCTTGTACAAACACAAAATAAACACGATAAAACGTCAAAGAACCCGCCCGACTGGTTTCCCTTACTATCAGCGCTGAACATTGCAGGTGCCTTATGTCGGATTATAGGACTACCTTTTAGCCGGTTCTTTAATTTCATTTATTACTATCTAGTAATTCATCAAGTTCTCTTTCAAGCCGCTCGCTATTTTTTCCTATGTATGTACAGGTAATAGCAAAGGCTAAAAAAGAGATCCAAAATATTAGACCAAAACTCATACAGGTGATAGCCATCAATACAAATGACACACACCAGATAGATAACAACGGTAATACTTTCATAATAATAATGTATTAGTTTGTACCCGTGCTCTCATCGAAGAGAAGAACTCTTATCACAAGTTCGGCACGGGCTATATTACACCTGTTAGCGCAACCGTTGCCTACTCGGTAGTGCTTACTGATAAAGACATTTTCAGACTAACAGTAAATTTCATTTCAATTATATAGCCTACCACCGTTCACCGCATCCCTGCTATGGTGGCTTCTATATCTCATTATCTTTGGTTGACCTAAATAGTTTATGAATTACACTATAAAGGCTTTTACAATATGTCAAAGAGCTTAATCAATAGTGCCCGTGTAGAATATTCTCTACGTCTGCACGGGCTGTCGTGCTCGGTATAATCATGTAAGATTCTACGCGTATCTGCTTAAACCTTGAATCAGACAGAGGGCATCATAATCCATGTCGTTATCTTCGTCTGTATCCGGTCCTGAAAGGATGGCTTCATAGGTATCAATTTCTTCTTCGATAACTTCTATGATGTCAGCCTTGCAATCTACATTGTAAACTCTACGGGCTGTTTCTTCATCCATATTCTGAACATTGTCCAGGTCTCTGTATAAGGCATTCAAGCCTTGTTCTAATTCGTAGTGTGTCATAATCATGCAATTTTTATAAGGTTAGCTTTCTTATAGCATCTGAACTCACCTACTTCTGTATCGAAATAAGTCTGAACGGTGTCGTTCTTAGCCTTTTTATCAGTACCGGTTACTGTGGGCATGTATTTTTCGCAAAGAGTACCGTATGCTTCACGTACAGAACCATTGACTTTCTGAAAGTAGAACTTTACAATACGATTCTTCATTTCAGCTTTCAGCTTCGAATTAGTCCAGGCTGTTTTCAAAGCTTCTGACATTGAAAAACCGTTCTTCTTAACCATTTGCCAAGCAAGGCTCATGACCTCTTTCATCTGATTTTTAAAATTCGTGCTCATAATCGTGTATTTTAATATGTATGTACTATTTTCTTATATCAACCTTTTTTCTATCTTTGTATCGTGATTGAATGATTGATGATGCAAATATATCATAGATTTATGATATAGCAAATTTAATAGTCATAAATCTATGATATATAAACATTGTTTAACTATTGAGGTGATTTATACCTTATTATAATATGAAGAAAGAAAAAAAACATAGTAACTGGGTTGCATGGGTAGCACTTGGGGTGAGTATTATTGCGATATTGCTATGGCTATGCAAATACGAGCCTGTGACATGGACTCTATTCGATTCTATGATTGCTTTTCTTTCTTTCGTTGTAGGCGCATTAGCTGTAATGGTTGGATATAACATTTTTGGGCTAAAAAACGACCTTAAAAATGAAATAGAAGAAAAATTACAGGATATAAGCGACCGTCATGTAATTCATACAGCAAAAACTATGATATATATCGAGATGCGCCTGCTACACATGGCTGTGGAATTAAACAATATAGCAGATATAAGGCAATCCATTTACATGATGCTTGACACCACCGAAAAGACTAAAAATAAGGAAGATATAGATTATATTATTAATCAGTTAAAAGAACTTGAAGCACGATATGGAAACAAGCTGTTTGATAATACATTCAAAGGAAAACTAAAGATTAGGTTTGGGAGGATTGGCACTTTTTCTGATAGTGCGCTTCTCTTCCTCCAATATCTCGAAGTATGATTCTTTTGCATTATCAACAAGTCTGTTTGATTCTTCAAAGATATTTTTAGTAGTGAAATTGCTTAAAGTGCGTAATGACTCCCTTAATTGGTTTCTCACTGATTCAAATATAAGAGGATTAATTACTAACATATCGACAAAAGTAAAGCGACCAACTCCAAAGTTGCGGTTTGAAGTGAAGTAGCCTATATAGTCCCTTACGGGAACAGTTAAACAATTTAGTTGAAATCACCCGCAACTTGATTTCGGCACAAATATATCATAAATTTATGATATAAAAAATAATATCGCATGGATAGTATTAATAATCGTATTGAGCAGATTAAAATTTTCTATTTTGGAGAGGAAAGAGGAAATCACAAGAAATTCTGTGATACAGTCGGAGTTGCGAGTAACACCGCAAGTAATTGGATGAAAGACGGATACCCTATTGGATTAAATGTCATTTCTCAAATATCACAAGCATTCCCTAAACTAAACGTTCGATGGCTATTAGACGGAGAAGGATGCATTGAAACAGGACTGATACATAGCAATAGAGAATCACCATCAGATATTGCCATTCTTGATATACGCGTATCCGCTGGTCATGGAATCGGCTTTGACGGAGATGAAAACAAAATATTAGGATTCGTCAACATACCGAATTTTGCAGGATGCTACGGAGTAACGGTATATGGAGACTCCATGTATGATAAATACAGTTCAGGAGATACTGTCTTTGTCAGAGAAATTAAAGATAGGAGAGAAATAGAAGGAGGTCAGCCCTATGTCGTGATTACGAATGAAGACCGGTATTTGAAAATGATATATATTGAAGATGAAGGATTAAAATTGGTTTCGTATAATAATTCCATCAACCCTGACGGAAGAAGAAAGTACCCGGATATGTTAATAGAAGGAAAACAAATCAAATTCTTATATAAGGTTGTGGGAAGATTAGAAAGAACTCAAATATAGTCAATAGTTTAATGCTATGAAATTCAATCAATACACATGGAATCTATATAAGCAATCTTCTGACGGGCAAAAAGCTATTAAGGAGTTTGAGGAATCCCGATTTATTCAACGAATTAAAGAACAAACTAAATACAAAATAACAATGAAAAAGATTTTAGCCATACTATCTGCTACTTTGGTATTAGGATGTAGTAGTAGCAAAAAGGAACCCGTTCCAGAACCATTACAAGACAAATATACTGCCGAACAAGCTCAAAAAGCATATATGGAACTAAAGTGGGGTATGACTCTTAACGAGATGATTAATTTGGGATACATCTCTGTAGAAGATACTTCTAAGTGGGTTATTCCATTAAAATATAAACAAATAGGACACGAAGAATTTGAAGATGTATCAATCATGACTCACGAAAATAAGCTCTTTGCTATAATTTTTCATGAATATGTGGAGGGATATAGAAAATCAATTCATAAATTAGATGAAGCCAAAAATTTGTTTAGAGCTCAATATGGAAATCCTGAATTTGAAAAAGATGTAAGTAAGGATAGTTTAGAATTAGACGTTGAAAGGGTTCTATATTTATGGAATATAAGGCATAAAAGAATCAAAGGTACTATAGAAAAGAGTTCAGATAATATGTTTTTTGTAGATATAACAATAGAAGATACAATCACAAGACATCAGCATGATTCTATTGCTATCGCATACCAATCAAAAGATTTATAATCCTATTATTAACATTTCAATTCTACCTTAAAAATAGCAATTGTATAGTAGATTGTTTTTTGAAAAGGTTAGAAAAGAGTAGTTAATATATTAGTAGTCAGTATAATAATAGAGCCGCTACACGGGACTTCGTAACGCGTAGGTCGCCAGTTCAAGTCTGGCTAGCGGCTCTCAAATTAGAACGCTGATTATTAATTAATAATCAGCGTTCTAATTTTTACAAAATATCCAGTTTCCTATGAAAGGAAAATCCGGTGTATGTAATAGATGTGAAATATAAAAATGTAATCTATGTTGAGTCGTATTATTGTTTTAGTTGTTGCCGGAGTAGCAGTAGTCTATATCGTTCGCTTTATAGATAACTTTTTCTCCCAGCGTAGAAGATAATCAGCTTTCAAACATTCTGCTGCGTGCTAGCATGCAAGCACCAACAATGCCAGCTTTATCTTTCAATTTGGATGTTATAATGGCTGAATCCTTATTCACCAGATTGAGTGAGTATTTGCGTACAGCTGTTTTTATGGGCTGGGTGATATAATCGCCAGTCAGAGATAAAGTTCCACCTATAATTACCAGTTCCGGGTTGAAGATGTTGATTAGTCCGGCAATCTGTTTTCCTAGTTTCTGCCCGATTTCTTCTACAATTTCAATGCAAAGCAGGTCTTCTTTATTCACGGCAGCAATTATCTCGTCAAGAGTAATCGGATTTTCTTCTGTGGTGACTCGAGTCGATAGTATGGAGCTTTCTCCGCTCTGAATACGTTCCAATAAAATGCGATGCAGTGCTGAACCGGAGGCTTCTGTCTCCAGGCATCCTTTTTTGCCGCAATGGCAGATTATTTCATTATCATAAGCGCTCATGTGTCCAAACTCACCGGAGAAACCGGATTTTCCAGTATAGATCTTCCCATCAATAATAATTCCAATCCCTACTCCCCAGCTCACATTTACAAAAATGATATCTTTTTCTCCTTTTACACAGCCTTGCATATATTCTCCATAGGTCATGGCACGCGTATCATTGTCAACAGTCACTTTATATCCTAATTTTTCGGATAATACATCTGCTAATGGTCTCTCCTCAAAATTAAACTGGCTGAAGCTATATCCTGATTCAGGATTTACACGTCCCGATACATTGACATTAATATTTAAGATCTTCTCTTTATTAATAGTAAGTTTCTTTATAAAATTGAGAATATGTTTGCATAACTCATTCATCCCTTCAATTGAGTTCTCAAATTTATAAGGTATATTCATTTTCAGTTCCACCATATCGCCTTTAAAATTTATCAGGCCGATATTGACGGCGAATCTTTTAATGTCTACACCTAAAAAGTAACCGGATTCGG